>Ga0187859_10000053_pt1 | contig 88003 bp, 100 predicted proteins | sample June2016WEW_10_1_2_FD_133019 | JGI IMG/M metagenome (GOLD analysis project Ga0187859, IMG submission 133019) | Peatland microbial communities from SPRUCE experiment site at the Marcell Experimental Forest, Minnesota, USA - June2016WEW_10_10 | ecosystem: Environmental > Terrestrial > Soil >...
GAAATGGCGAAAGAGAAATTTGATCGAAATAAGCCGCACTGCAACGTAGGGACGATTGGTCACATTGACCATGGCAAGACGACGTTGACGGCGGCGATCACGAAGGTGTTGCAGAAGCACAATCCGAAGATCGTGTTCCGGTCGTTTGATTCGATTGATAACGCGCCGGAAGAGAAGGCGCGCGGGATCACGATTGCGACGGCGCACGTGGAGTATGAGACGGCGAACCGGCACTACGCGCACGTGGATTGCCCGGGGCACGCCGACTACATCAAGAACATGATCACGGGTGCGGCGCAGATGGATGGCGCGATTCTGGTGGTGGCGGCGACGGATGGTCCGATGCCGCAGACGCGCGAGCATGTGCTGCTGGCGCGGCAGGTAGGTGTGCCTTACATCGTGGTGGCGCTGAATAAGTGCGACGCGGTGGATGATCCTGAGCTGCTGGATCTGGTGGAACTGGAAGTGCGCGAGTTGCTGAAGACCTACAAGTTCCCGGGCGACGATGTGCCGGTGATCCGGCTGTCTGCGTTAGGGGCTTTGAACGGTGAAGAGAAGTGGGAGAAGCAGATTGATGCGCTGATGGAGGCGGTGGACAAGAGCGTGCCGCAGCCGGCGCGCGAACTGGACAAGCCGTTCCTGATGCCCATTGAAGATATCTTTTCGATTCAGGGACGCGGCACGGTGGTTACGGGCCGTATTGAGCGTGGCAAGGTGAAGGTGGGCGAGGAAGTGGAAATCGTCGGCTTCCGGGACACGCGCAAGACGGTGGTGACGGGCGTCGAAATGTTCAAGAAGCAGTTGGACGAAGGCCTGGCGGGAGACAACGCTGGCCTCTTGCTGCGCGGCATTGCGAAAGAAGATGTCGAGCGCGGCATGGTGCTGGCCAAGGGTGGCTCGATCACGCCGCACACCAAGTTCAAGGCGGAAGTCTACATCCTGACCAAAGAAGAAGGTGGAAGACATACGCCGTTCTTCAAGGGATACCGTCCGCAGTTTTATCTGCGCACGACGGACGTGACGGGCGTGGCGGAGTTGCCGGCGGGCACGGAGATGGTGATGCCGGGAGACAACGTCTCACTGGTGATCGAGTTGATCACGCCAGTCGCGATGGAGAAGGGCTTGCGCTTTGCCATTCGCGAAGGCGGACACACGGTGGGCGCCGGAACCATTGCGGAGATTGTGCAGTAAGGGACAAGTTAGAAGTGAGAAGGAAGAATGCAGAAGTAAAAGCTAAGACACATACTTCTGAAATCTGACTTCTGCATTTGACAAAGCGGCTTGCAGCTTGCCGCCAGTTCTTTCCTTCCGGAGACGCCGGGAGGGGTTAGAGAGATGAAACGTGATTGGAAAAGAAAGAATTCGCATCCGGTTGAAGGCATACGACTACCGCATCCTGGACCAGTCGACGGGCGAGATCGTGGAAACCGCGCGCCGTACCGGAGCACAGATTGCGGGGCCGATTCCATTGCCCACGATGAAAAACAAATACTGCGTGCTGCGTTCGCCGCACGTGGATAAGAAATCGCGGGAACAGTTCGAGATCCGCACCCATAAGCGCTTGCTCGATATTCTCGAGCCCACGCAGCAGACGGTGGACGCGCTGATGAAGCTCGATTTGCCCGCGGGCGTAGATGTGGAGATCAAGGCATTCGGGAAAGAACACAAATAGCTTCTAGCTCCTGGCTGCCAGCTTCTCGCTGCAGCCCGAGCTCTCAGCCAATAGCCGTCGTTGTGACGAGCCAAGCTGAGTGGAGATAGAGATGGCGATAAGAGTTACAGGCATTCTGGGCAAGAAGGTCGGCATGACGCAGCTGTTTGACTCGAAGGGCGATGTTCGTCCGGTCACAGTGCTGCAGGCTGGCCCTTGCGTGGTGACGCAGCACAAGCTGGCAGTGAAGGATGGGTACGAAGCGGCCCAGATCGGCCTGGTCGAATTCGTGAAAGAGTCGCGGCTGACCAAGCCGGCGCGCGGACATCTGGCGAAGAACAATCTTCCACCGGTGAAGTTCATGCGCGAAGTGCCACTCGAGAGCGATGGCGACGGCGACGGAGCGGTGAAAGTTGGCGACCGGGTGCTGGTTGAGATTTTTGAAGGCGAGAAATTTGTCGACATCGTCGGAGTCAGCAAGGGGAAAGGCTTCCAGGGCGTGGTAAAGCGGCATCATTTCGGCGGCGGTCCTAAGTCGCACGGTTCGATGTTCCAAATCACGGGATCGATTGGCTCGTCGGCGTTTCCTTCGCGCGTATTCAAGGGAATGCGCATGTCGGGACACATGGGCCATGAGCGCGTAACGCAGCGCAATCTGAGAGTTTTGGGTGTGGACAAAGACGAGAATCTGCTGGTGGTGGAAGGCAGTGTGCCGGGGCCGCAGGGCGGGTACATTGTGATCACCAAGGCGAAAAAGCCTCCCAGAGAGCGCCGCGGATTTGCGGGTTCGGCTACGGTCGATCCGTTGAAGGCGGCGAAGAGGGCAGCGAAGAAGGCATAACCCAGTGGTCAGTGGTTAGTGGCCAGTGGTCAAAGCGAAAGCAATATGGCAACGATTGATATCTACAATTTAAGCGGCGCCAAGGTCGGGACGTTCGATCTCGCCGATGAGATTTTTGGCGCGGTCAACGAAGACCTGCTCTGGGAAGCGGTGAAACATTACCGCGCCGGGCAGCACCGCGGCACGCATGCGACCAAGGCCCGCTGGCAGGTTTCCGGTTCGGGCAAGAAGCTGTGGAAGCAGAAGGGCACGGGGCGGGCGCGTATCGGCTCGATCCGGTCGCCACTGTGGCGACATGGCGGCACGGTACACGGTCCGGTCCCACGCTCCTACGACTACGCGTTTCCGCGCAAAAAGCTTCTGGGCGCGTTGCGCTCGGCGCTGGCGTCGAAATTCGCGGATGGCAAGCTGACGGTGGTGAACGCGTTCGACGTGAAGGAGCCGAAGACCAAGGAATTCCGGGCGGCGCTGGAAGCGTTGAAGGTGGAATCGACGGTGCTGATTGTGGAGGCGCCGAACGCGGCAAATCGCAACCTGGAGTTGAGCGCGCGCAACATCGAGGGGCTTGAGTTGATTTCCGGCAACGAGGTTCATCCTTATCATCTGCTGCGTTATGATCGCGTGATTTTTTCTCATCCCGCGATCGAGAAGTTGCAGCTCACGTTGAAAGATACTTTGCCCAAGCGGCAGCGCAAGGCGGCGAAAGAAGACGAGGGTGCGAAGAAGGCGTCGGCTTCTCCGCGAAAGCGCGTGCGCCATGAAAAAGCGGCGGAGGTAGCCTGATGAAATCCGCATACCAGATCATTCGCCGTCCGGTGATTACTGAAAAAGGTTTGGCGATCAAGGAAAACCAGAACACGCTGGTCTTCCAGGTGGCTCCGGGGGCGACGAAGACGGAAGTGAAGCAGGCGGTGCAGACGATTTTCAAAGTTAAGGTTCTTTCCGTCCGCACGGCGATGTATCCGGGAAAAGAACGGCGGCGAGGGAAGTTTGCCGGCTACCGTCCGGACTGGAAGAAAGCGTATGTACGGCTGCGGGCGGGCGAGAAGATGCCGGAGTACGCGCAGAATCTTTAAGGCAGCTATCAGCCGTCGGCGATAAGCTAAATCGACGGTGTGAAGCTGAAAGCTGAGAGCAATTATGCCAATCAAGACATATAGACCGACGACGCAAACGTTGCGCTACCGCACGACGATCGTCAACGACGACATCACGACCAGGCATCCGCACAAGCCGCTGATCGAACCTAAGCCGCGGACGGGTGGACGCCGCAACTCCGGCGATATGACGATGCGGTTCATCGGTGGCGGGCATAAGCGCAAGCTGCGGATCATTGATTTCAAGCGCGACAAGACGGGGATTCCGGCGACCGTGCTCAGCATTGAATATGATCCTAACCGTTCCCCGCGCATTGCCCTGCTGGCGTATGCCGATGGGGAGAAGCGTTACATCCTTCAGCCCGAAGGGCTGAAGGTCGGGCAGAAGGTGGTGAGCGGGCCGGATGCGGATATTCTCGTCGGCAACGCGTTACCACTGCGCAATATTCCTCCCGGCACGCAGATCCACAATTTGGAACTGAAGCCTGGGAAGGGCGGTCAAATGGTGCGCTCGGCGGGCGGAGCGGCGCAGTTGGTCGCTAAAGAAGAAGAGTACGCTCTGGTCAAGTTGCCTTCCGGGGAAACCCGCAAGATTTCACAGGATTGCATGGCCACGATCGGCCAGGTGGGTAACCTAGACCACGAGAACATCACCATCGGCAAAGCGGGGCGCTCCCGCTGGTTGGGAAAGCGTCCTCACAACCGCGGTGTTTCGATGAATCCAGTGGATCATCCACATGGCGGTGGTGAAGGTAAGACTTCGGGCGGACGGCATCCGGTGACGCCGTGGGGGCAGCCGACGCGTGGGTACAAGACGCGGAATAACAAGCGTACGGATAAGTTTATTGTGAACCGGCGCAGTAAGTAGAGGCTAAGAATTTATGGCACGTTCAACGAAAAAGGGCGCGTTCGTGGATGCCTTCCTGATGTCGCGGGTCGAGGGCATGAATTCGCGCAACGAAAAGAAAGTTTTGCGGACCTGGTCGCGGCGTTCCACCGTGGTTCCGGAGATGGTGGGTCACACCATCGCGGTGCACAACGGCAAGAAGTTTATCCCGGTGTACGTCACCGAGAACATGGTGGGGCACAAACTGGGCGAGTTCAGCTTCACGCGCAACTTCAAGGGCCACTCGATGCGGGCGGCGACCGAAGTGGCAGCGAAGCCGGCGGGAATCCCGGGTGGTCCGGGTGCGATTACTCCGGCGGCAGCGCCGGCGGCGCCGAAGGCATAGACGGGCAGCTTCTGGCTACTAGCTTCTAGCTACTAGCTAGGACGATTTGAAGTGAGCTGACATCAGCACGTTCTTAGCTCCTGGTTTTAGCTAGGAGCTAAGCGCTAGGAGCTAGTGGCTAATATGGAATTTCGAGCGGAAATGCGTTACTTGCGAGTCTCGCCGCAGAAGGCGCGCCTGGTGCTGGAACTGATCAAGGGGCGCAAGGTGGAAGAGGCGCGCAACACGCTGCTGTTCACCAAGAAGCGGGTGGCGGCGCATGTGGGCAAGCTGCTGCAGTCGGCGCTGGATAACGCGAACTTTCTCAGCGCCGAGAAGAATCTGGATATCGAGCTCGACAATTTGTACGTGAAGAGCGCGATCGCGAATGACGGACCGCGCATGAAGCGTATCCGCCCGGCGCCCCAGGGACGCGCCTTCCGCTACCAGCGGCGCATTTCGCATATCACGCTGGTGCTGGCGGAGCGCGGAAATGGGGCGGCGCGTGCTTCCGGAGAGGCGCGAACGGCATCCGCTGCGGCTCCAGCGAAGCGGCGGGCTCCAGTGGCGAAGAAGGCAGCCGGCAAGACCGGCAAGAAAAAGTTGGCTGCGAAGTGACCGCATTTTGCGGGAGTTAGCCCGCAGAGGTCATCCTGAGCGTTTTTTGCGAAGGATCGGCAGAAACATCAGGTTCCTGACCCGCGCTTGGCGCGGGTTGGGAATGACAAAAGGTTAGGGTTGGTTTAGGAGAAGCAATGGGACAAAAAGTCCATCCTTACGGTTTTCGGCTCGGCTACACCAAGCCGTGGAAGTCGCGCTGGTTTGTGGAGCGAGACTACGACAAGCTATTGCTCGAAGACGTCAAGCTGAAGAATGAGCTGAAGGAAAAGCTCAAGTCGGCGGGCGTGAGCTCGATCGAGATCGAGCGTCCGGGTAATAAGCTGCGGATCATTATCAAGACGGCGCGTCCCGGAATCATCATCGGGCGCAAGGGCGCGGAAATCGACAAGCTGAAGGCAGATCTGCAGAAGCGCACTTCGCGAGAAATGTTTGTCGATATCCAGGAAGTGCACAAGCCGGAACTCGATGCACAGCTGGTGTCGGAGGCGATCGCGCTGCAACTGGAAAAGCGTGTCGGATTCCGGCGGGCGATGCGCAAGGCGGTGGATTCGGCGCTGCGCTTTGGTTGCAAGGGCATCAAGGTTCGGGTAAGTGGACGGTTGAACGGGAACGAAATCGCGCGCTCGGAATGGTATCTGCAGGGACGTTTGCCGCTGCACACGCTGCGCGCGGACATCGAATACGGATTCTCGGAAGCCAGGACCACGTATGGAGTGATTGGCGTGAAGTGCTGGGTGTACAAGGGCGAAATTTTGCCGACCAAGAAGAAGGACCAGCAGCAGGGTGTGGGCGCATTCTGAGAAATGCAGAAGTCAGAGGTAAGAATGCAGAAGTAGAACTTGGGAGCTTGCAGTAGGGCAGGAAAGATTTGGCTAAGAGCCAAGAGCTAGAAGCTAAGAGCTGACTTATGTTGATGCCAAAGAAAGTGAAGTACCGCAAGCAGCAGCGCGGGCGCATGACCGGCAAGGCGTGGCGCGGAAGCACGCTGGCGTTCGGCGACTTCGGGCTAAAAGTGCTGGAGCCCGGCTGGATCACCGACCGGCAGATCGAGGCCAGCCGCGTGGCCATGACGCGCTTCGTGAAGCGCGGCGGCAAGATTTGGATCCGCGTGTTTCCCGACAAGCCAGTCACGAAGAAGCCGGCCGAAACCCGTATGGGTAAGGGCAAAGGCGCGCCTGATCACTGGGTCGCGGTAGTTCGCCCGGGGAAGATCCTGTTTGAGATGGAAGGGGTCACGATCGCGGATGCGACTGAGGCGATGCGGCTGGCCTCGCACAAACTGCCGCTGCGCACGACTTTGGTCAAGCGCGAAACGGCGCACTAGAAACTGGAAACTGATTATGAAATCCGACAAGATTCGCAACTTAACTGACGACGAACTGCAGCACCAGGGGCGGGACCTCGCGGACCAGCTGTTCAAGTTGAAGTTTCAGCTGAACATGGGTCAGACGGAGAGCTTGAAGAAGATTCGCGGGCTGCGCAAGGATATTGCGCGCGTCAAGACGATCCAGGGCGAACGCACGCGCACTGCTGAGACGGAGAAACGATAATGGCGGAAACCGCAAAGGCTACACCGCAGGCCGAGCACGTCCAGGGCCGGCGCAAGGAAGTGGTGGGAGAAGTGGTTGCCAACCGGATGCAGAAGACGATCGTGGTCAAAGTGACGCGCAAGAAAGCGCATCCCTTCTACGGCCGCGTGGTGGCACGCAACAAAAAGTTTTATGCGCATGACGAGAAAAACGAGGCGCATGTGGGTGACGTGGTGCGGATTGAAGAGACGCGTCCGCTCTCCAAACTGAAGCGCTGGAAGCTGAAAGACATCGTGCGGAAGGCGGCGCTGGTTCCGGAAATCGCGGTTGAGCTCGAGAGCAAGTAGGCGCATCGGGCGTAGAGGGAGATTGAAGACATGGCTGTGATGATGAGAAGCATGCTGGAGGTCGCCGATAATTCCGGCGCCCGCAAGCTGCAAATGATTCTGCCGCTGGGCGGTTCGACCGGGCTGAATGCCGGTCTGGGCGACATAATCACCGCCGCCGTGAAGGAAGCGGCTCCGGACGGCCAGGTGCAGAAGGGCAAAGTGGTGAAGGCGGTGATTGTGCGGACGCGCAAGGAACACCGGCGACGCGACGGCACCTACATCCGTTTTGATCAAAATGCCGCAGTGCTGATTAATGATGCGGGCGAGCCAGTAGGAACCCGCGTCTTTGGTCCGGTAGCGCGCGAGTTGCGCGAGAAGAAGTTTTTGAAGATTGTCTCGCTGGCGCCGGAAGTGATTTGAAGTACGTTTCAGGGTTTCAAAGTTTCAAGGTTTCAAGTTGCCTTGAATGATTGGAAATCCTGGAGCGGGTGATTTTGCGTAGAAACCTTGAAACGTGAAACCTTGAAACTTTGACTTTATGAGAACCGTAAGCACAGTACAAAAACAAGTGGATATCCGCCGCAACGACAACGTGAAGGTCATCACGGGGCGGGATAAGGGCAAGGAAGGGCGCGTGCTACGCGTGTTTCCTAACGATAACAAGCTTCTGGTCGAGCACGTGATGATGGTAAAAAAGCACGTGCGGCCAAACCCGCAGCGCAATATCAAGGGCGGAATCGCGGAACAAGAGAGCCGGATTGCCTATTCCAACGTGCAACTGGTTTGCCCCTCCTGCGGTCCGGTGCGGATTGGCCACGAAGTGCGCGGCGATCGAAAAGTTCGGGTGTGCAAAAAGTGCGGAACCACGCTCGATAAGTAGCGACGGATTGCGTCATCAATTCTTACGAACCGGTAACCACTCCGAAACCGTGAGAGGAAGTTGAAAGCGAAAATGGCCAAAGAAAAAGAGAAGAAAACATCGAGAGACTCATCGCAGGAGCAGAAAGCTCCGGCCCAGGCGCATCACAGCGCCAAGGAGCGTCCGCGGCTGCGATCGAAGTTCGAGAAGGAAGTCGCGCCGGCCTTGTTGAAAGAGCTGGAACTGAAAAATGCGATGGCTGTCCCGCGTCTGAACAAGATCGTCGTCAACATGGGCATGGGCGAGGCAACGCAGAACTCGAAGATTCTCGATCCTGCGGTGAATGAATTGGGTCAGATTACAGGCCAGAAACCGATTGTCACCAAGGCCAAGAAGTCGATTGCGGCTTTCAAGGTGCGCGAAGGACAGGCCATCGGAACCATGGTGACTCTACGCGGCGATCGCATGTACGAATTTCTTGACCGGCTGCTGAACATCGTTCTGCCTCGGGTGCGTGACTTCAAGGGAGTATCGACGAAGTCGTTTGATGGCCGCGGCAACTACACAATCGGTTTGCATGACCAGTTGATCTTCCCGGAGATTTCCTACGAGAAGGTCGACAAGATGAAGGGTATGAACGTCACCATCGTGACGACGGCGGCGAATGACAATCAGGCGCGCACGCTGTTGAAGCATTTGGGAATGCCGTTTCGAGCGCAGTAAGTGGGCGTTGAGATTTTAGGTTTGCCAGACAGATTCTTTCTAAGGAATGCATGACTACAGCAAAACGAGTTAAAGACGCGAAGATCGAAAAGAAGTTTGAACTGGCGCGCGACAAGAAGGAGAAGAGGCCAAAGTTCTCCACGCGCCGGCACAACCGCTGCAAGCTGTGCGGGCGTCCGCGCGCTTACCTGCGCAAGTTCGGCTTGTGCCGTCTGTGCTTCCGTGGGCTGGCGCTGCGCGGGGAAATTCCCGGAGTTTCGAAGTCGTCGTGGTAGAAGCGTCGATTCTGTGAGACAAGGAATCCTTCGCGAGACAAAAGGCATCTCGCTGAGGATGACAGAGTCGAGACAAAAGCGTCGCTCAGGATGACAGTTGCAAAGATGTGAGAGGTAAAGCGAGCTGCCGCAGGTTCTCCGCAAAACGCGGAGCGAACGGGTGGCTAGAGGAGAAGCAAACGATGAGGTTGACCGATCCGGTCGCAGATATGCTGACGAGGGTGCGCAACGCGCTGCAGGCGCGGCACCAGAAGGTGGACATTCCGGCCTCCCGGCTGAAGCTCGAGATTGCCCGTATTTTGAAAGAAGAGGGTTACGTCTCGAATTTTAAGGCCACGGAAGAGGAAGGACACAAGGTCATCCGGATTTACTTGAAATACGGCGCGCACAACGAAGCCGCGATTTCGAAGGCGGAGCGTGTGTCGCGCCCTGGCTGCCGCGTCTACGTGCGCCGCAGCGAGATCCCTCGCGTGCTGGGCGGTATGGGGATCAACATTCTCACGACGCCGCGCGGAGTGATGACCGGCCGCCAGGCGCGCAAGGAAGGCGTGGGCGGCGAGCTGTTGTGCGAGATTTGGTAGGGCAGCTTCTAGCTACTAGCTTCTGGCTACTAGCTAAAGGCGCGGATTTGATCGAATCGAACAAGCTAGAAGCCAGGAGCTAGAAGCTTAAGAGCTGATCTTATGTCACGAATTGGAAAAAAGCCGATCCCGATCCCCAAAGGGGTGACGGTCAAGATTGAAGGCAACACCGTGCTGGTGCAGGGGCCGAAGGGCAAGCTGGACACGGCTCTGCCGGCCGGTATCAAGGTCGAGCAGAAGGACGGACACATTGTTGCCCTGCGCGAGAACGATTCGCAGGCCGCGGTGCATGGACTGGCGCGTGCCTTGGTCAACAATGCGGTCGAAGGCGTTACCAAGGGCTGGACACGCGAACTGGAAATCGTCGGCATCGGCTATCGTGCCGAGATGAAGGGCAAGGGGATGATCGTGTTCAATCTGGGCTACTCGCATCCCATCGAATATCCGTTGCCGACTGGAGTGGACGCAACCGTCGATCCCAAGCAAACCAAGATCGCACTTACCGGAATCGACCGCCAGCAGGTGGGTCAAGTTGCGGCTGAAATGCGGTCGCTGCGTCCGCCCGACCCTTATAAAAACAAGGGAGTGCGGTACGCCGGCGAGAGGTTGAAGAAGAAGGTTGGTAAGACCGGAGCGAAGTAAGTAAGGTCTTGGGTATCAGGTCTTGGGTCACAGGAAAACCCAACACCTAAGACCTATCACCTAAGACGTGTTTAGCTGCCAAGGACAGATTCTATGTTTACGAAGAAATCGAAGAATCAGAAGCGCGGACACATTCACGACCGCATCCGCAAGAAGATGCAGGGGACGGCGGAGCGCCCGCGCTTGAATGTGTACCGTTCGCTGAATCACATTTATGTGCAGGTGATTGATGATCTGCACGGCGCCACGCTGGTTTCGGCAAGTTCCGCCGAAGGCAAGAAGGAAGAGCGACGTACGGGCGGCAACGTAACGGCTGCGAAGAACGTGGGCAAGGTGATTGCCGAGCGCGCCAAGGCCAAGGGCGTGACCAAGGTTGTGTTTGACCGCGGCGGCTACATCTACCACGGACGCGTAAAAGCGCTGGCGGATGCTGCGCGCGAAGCGGGATTGCAATTCTGAAGAACAGCTTCTAGCTACTAGCTACTAGCCAACCCGTTTCGACCTGGGTGGCTGGAGACTTGAAGCCAGGAGCTAGAAGCCAGGAAAAGAATGCCAACTGTAATTAAGAAGCTCGATGCGAATTCGTTTCAACTGAAAGACCAGGTCGTCGCCATCAACCGCGTCACCAAAGTGGTGAAAGGCGGCAAGAACCTTTCGTTTGCCGCGCTGGTGGTGGTGGGCGATCCCTCGGCCGCAGTGGTGGGTCACGGTTCAGGCAAGGCCAAGGAAGTTCCGCAAGCAATTCGCAAAGCGATCGAGGCGGCGAAAAAGAATTTGATCAAGGTGAATCTGACGCAGACCAGCATTCCGCACCTGGTGTTGGGGCGCTATGGCGCCGGAAAAGTTTTGCTCAAGCCCGCCCCCGAAGGCACGGGCGTGATTGCGGGCGGCGCGGTTCGCGCGGTAATGACTTCGGTAGGTGTGCAGAACGTGCTGACCAAATCGATTGGCACGACGAATCCGCACAACGTGATCAAGGCAACGTTCGCGGCGCTGCGAGCATTGAAGAGCCGCGAGAGCGTGGCGGCCATGCGCGGCAAGTCGATGCAAGAGATTTAGTCCTGAGTACCGAGTGCTGAGTAGCGAGTACGGAACTGAAGGATTAGCGATGACGGCAAAGAAGGCGACAACGGGCAGCGGAAAGATTCACCTGAAGTGGGTGCGCTCCGCGATTTGCACTCCAGTGAAACACAAGCTGGTGGTGAAGGGACTGGGATTTACCCGGTTGAACCAGGTGATCGAGCGTCCGGACAATGCGGCGATTCGTGGCATGGTGGCCAAGATTCCGCATCTGGTTGAGATCGTTGAGTAGCGCTGTCAGCTTTCAGCCTTCAGCGCAAACCGCTGTTGGCTAAGAGCTGATGGCTGAGAGCTTATTTATGAATTTATCCAACATTCGAGCACCAAAGAAGGCAGCGGAGAAGCGCAAGCGCGTGGGGCGCGGGATGGGCTCCGGCATGGGCAAAACCTCTACCCGTGGACACAAAGGGCAGCGTTCCCGCACTGGTATGCGGCTGATCCGAGGCTTTGAAGGCGGCCAGATGCCGCTGCATCGCCGGATGCCGAAGCGCGGCTTCACCAACATCTTCCGCAAGGAATTCAACATCGTCAGTCTGGAGCGGCTGGTCGCGCTGGGCGCGGATCTCCATGCTTCTCCGATCACCCCCGACGTGTTGCGCAAGGCAGGCGTGATCAAGACCAAGCATCCGGTTAAGGTTCTTGGCGATGGTGAACTTACCATTGCCATCACGGTACACGCGCACAAGTTCTCCAAATCGGCGCAGGAAAAAATCACCAAGGCAGGCGGCAAGGTTGAGGTCTTGCAGTAATGTTTGAGAAGCTGGCGAACATCTTCCGTATTCCCGACCTGCGCAAGCGGGTTCTGTTTACGCTGGCCATGCTCGCCGTCTACCGGCTGGGCGGCCATCTTCCCACCCCGGGCGTGAACTTCCTCAAGCTGGAAGATGCCTTCAGCCACAATGCGGGATCGCTGCTGGGTTTTGTGGATCTGTTTTCCGGCGGCAATCTGCGCCGCATGACTATTTTTGCTTTGGGCATCATGCCGTACATCACGGCGTCGATCATCCTGCAGCTTTTGACCGTAGTGTATGAGCCGCTGGCCAAGCTGCAAAAAGAAGGCGAACTGGGACGGAAGAAGATTACCCAGTGGACTCGCTACATCACCGTGATTCTCAGTGCGGTGCAGTCGTTCGGCATCGCCATTGGCCTGGAGAAGGCCGGAGACTTCGTGCTGCACCCTGGTCCCGGGTTCATCCTGATGACGATGCTGACGCTCACCACGGGCAGCGCATTCATCATGTGGCTGGGCGAGCAGATCACCGATCGCGGCATCGGAAATGGCATGTCGCTGCTGATCTTTGCCGGCATTGTGGTTGGGCTTCCTCGCGGTGTGCAGGATCTTCTGGAAAAAGCCAAGAACGGAACCTGGGGAGCAATTACGCCGGTGCTGATGGCCGGCCTGGTCGTGTTCATGATCGCGGTGGTGGCGTTCATCGTGTACGTCGAACGCTGCGAGCGGCGCATCCCGGTGCAGTATGCCAAGCGCGTGGTAGGACGGAAAGTGATGGGTGGGCAGTCTACCCACCTTCCCTTGCGCGTCAACGCGGGCGGCGTGATGCCGGTCATCTTCGCGTCTTCGATTCTTACCTTGCCGCAAACCGTCGGCTACGGTCTGCGGAACAGCCGCTACATTGGCGATCTGATGCGCATGCTGGGATGGGGCGAGCCGCTTTACACAGTGCTCTATGCCGTGGGCATTATTTTCTTTGCATATTTCTACGTGTCGATCGTCTTCAATCCCAGCGAAGTGGCCGACAATATGCGGAAGTATGGCGGCTTCATCCCGGGCATCCGTCCCGGCAAGCGCACCGCCGATTACATCAATGAAGTTTTGACTCGCATCACGCTGGTGGGAGCGCTGTATCTGATCATCATTTCGTTCATTCCGGAGTGGATGATCACCGGTATTCACTTGAACCATTTGCCGTTCTGGCTGGGAGGGTCGCTATTTGAGCGGCTTCCGGTCTGGGTGACGAACGGTTTGGGAGTGAATTTTTATTTTGGTGGAACCTCGCTGCTGATCGTGGTGGGCGTGGCCATGGATACTGTGACGCAGATTGAGGCGCAACTCATCATGCGGCATTACGATGGATTCACGCCGCGCAGTGGACGGATTCGCGGCCGCCGCAACTGGTCTTGAGGATTTGGCAATTGAGTAATCGGGTAATTTGGTAATTTGAGGTCCGGCGGAAAAGTTCTTCAAATTACAAAATTACCCGATTACCAAATTACAAATTTGTTTTGGGGTTGCTGCACCTGGACCGCCTTGTCGGAGGTTCCGGGAACACTGTTCGGGAGGCTTTGGCCAACTCGATGGCGCAGGAAACCTCACGTGACGTAGGTCCGGTGGTATTGCTTGGCCCGCCGGGCGCCGGAAAGGGCACTCAGGCCAAGCGCATCATGGAACGGTACCTGGTACCACAGGTCTCTACGGGAGACATTCTGCGGTACAACGTGGCGCAGGGTACAGAACTCGGGCAGGCGGCCAAGGCAGTCATGGCTCGAGGGGAGTTGGTATCCGATGATCTGGTTTGCGAGATGGTCCGGCAGAGGCTGATTCAGCCGGATTGCAAACGCGGTTATATTCTTGACGGTTTTCCGCGGACCGCGGCGCAGGCCGGATGGCTTGATGCCTTGCTGGATGACACGCTCTTTGACAACTCGTGGCCTACCCGGGCTTGGCCAATTGTGATCCGGCTGGACGTGGATTATAATCAATTGTTGCTCCGGATTACTGGACGCCGTTCTTGTCCCACCTGTGGACGGATCTACAACGTCCACTTCCAGCCGCCCCAAGTCGATGAACTTTGCGACTGTGACGGGTCGAAGCTGGTAACCCGCAATGACGATCGGTTGGAAGTGATTCAGCCCCGTTTGGCGGCTTATCAGGAGCAGACTCGTCCTGTGGCCGACTACTATGAGCGGACTGGAAGGTTGATCTCGGTGAATGGGGATCAGCCGATGGACGAAGTTACGAAGCAGATTTTCCGGATCCTTGAGGACCGTCAGGCATAGCGTTTTCTTGATGAAGCATGGCAATTGTTTGCAAATCGGCGTCGGAGATTGAGCGGATGCGGCAAAGCGGCCACATCGTACGTCAGGTTCTCGACCATGTGCGTTCGATCGTGGCGCCCGGACTGAGCACCATGGACCTGGAGCGTTCCGCCGAGAAGAAGATTGCGGAACTCGGAGCTAAGCCGGCATTCAAGGGGTATTATGACTATCCCTGCGTTTTGTGCACCTCGGTCAATGAAGAGATTGTGCACGGCATTCCGTCGGAAAAACGGATGCTGAAGGAAGGCGATATTGTTTCGATTGACTGCGGAGTGGTGCTGGACGGGTATTATGGCGATGCCGCGATCACGGTTCCGGTGAGCGAAACGGTGAAGCCGGAACTCCGCAAGCTGCTGACGGTGACGGAAGAGTCGCTCTACCGCGGCATTGATCAGGCGGTGATTGGCCATACCGTGGGCGACGTGGGAGCGGCGGTCCAGGAACATGTGGAGGCCGCGGGCTTTAGCGTGGTCCGTGAATTTGTAGGACACGGGATTGGGATGCACCTGCACGAAGAGCCGCAAGTGCCCAACTATGGAGCACGGGGTCACGGCGCGAAGCTGCGGGAAGGCATGGTCATCGCCATCGAGCCGATGGTGAATTTCGGGAAGCCCGAAACGCGAGTGCTGGGCGACAAGTGGACTGCTGTGACAGCTGACGGCAGTTTCAGCGCGCACTTCGAACACTGCGTCGCAGTCACGAAAGACGGACCGATGATTTTGACGAAGTAGACGCTTCCAGCCGGGTGAGCAGGTTGGCCAGGAGCCAGAAGCTAGAACATAGGAGCGAATGAGTAAAGAAGACGCGATTGAAGTGATGGCCGTGGTCCTGGAACCGCTGCCCAATGCCATGTTCAAGGTGGAACTGGAGAACAAGCACCAAGTGCTGGCGCATGTGTCCGGGAAGATGAGGAAGAATTTTATACGCATTCTGCCGGGCGATAAAGTTGCGGTGGAGCTTTCACCCTACGATCTGAATCGCGGCCGAATTGTTTATCGCTATAAATGAATGATTGTATTTTGAACCGAGCAAAGCTCGGCAGTTCATGAGAACTGAGAATCGGGAACTGAGAATTGTTATGAAAGTACGAGCGTCGGTAAAGAAAATCTGTGACAAGTGCAAGGTCATTCACCGCAAGGGTGTGGTGCGGGTGATCTGCGTCAACTCGAAACATAAACAGCGCCAGGGGTAGGAGCTTCTAGCCACTAGCTGAACTCTGACTTGCTAGGAGCCAGCAGCCAGGAGCTAAAAAGCCGGAACGCTGGTCGGAGGCATAAAGACTTATGGCACGTATCGCAGGCGTTGATTTACCACGCCAGAAGCACATCAACATCGCGCTGACGTACATCTACGGCATCGGGCATCCGCGCGCCGGAGCCATTCTTGATGAGGCGAAGGTTGACCCCATGAAGAAGGTTCAGGACCTTAGCGAAGAAGAAGTGAACCGCATCCGCACCGTGATTGAGCAGCAGGGAATGGTGGAGGGTGATCTGCGTAAGGAAGTTTCGATGAACATCAAGCGGCTCATCGAAATCGGTTCCTATCGCGGCTTCCGTCACCGCCGCAACTTGCCGGTTCGCGGGCAGCGAACGCACACCAATGCGCGCACCCGTAAAGGTCCGCGTAAGGGAACGGTATCGACCAAGAAGAAGGCGACGTCAAAAACGTAAGGCGGTGTCAGGTCTTGGGTCTTAGGGGTTGGGAGTACGCTCCTGATTCTAGGCCCGAAGGCTTGAGACCTAGAACCTAACACCTGAGACCGAATTTATGGCAAAACCAGCAGCAGCGGGCGGCCCAGCCGCACCGGACAAAAAAGGCAAGAAGAAGACGTTCAAGAAGAAAGAGCGCAAGCACGTTCCGCATGGATTGTGCTATGTGCAAGCGTCCTTCAACAACACTATCGTGACCATTACCGACATGAACGGGAACGTTCTGTCGTGGAAGAGTTCGGGATCGCTGGGCTTCCGGGGATCGCGCAAAGGTACGCCGTTTGCCGCGCAGCAGGCGGCTTCGAATGCGGCCAACATGGCACGCGACCACGGTGTGCGCAGCGTCGATGTTCGCGTGAGCGGCCCCGGTTCCGGCCGCGAGTCCGCAGTGCGCGCTCTAGCCTCATCCGGTATTGAAGTGCGTTCCATCCGCGACGTGACGCCCATTCCGCACAACGGATGCCGTCCGCCGAAGCGGAGAAGAGTGTAAGAGGAAGTTTCCTGTTTCTGGTTTCCAGTTTCCAGTAGGTCTGGAAGCATAGAACTAGAAACTGGAAGCTAGAAACTGTGTTTTACCGTCCGGGACGAAGGGTGAAGCCAAACCCGTAAACCGGTCATCTAAAAGGAGAATAACTTGGCCCGTTACACCGATGCAGTCTGCCGTCTATGCCGCCGCGAGGGCATGAAGCTGTTCCTCAAAGGCGCAAAGTGTTTCAGCGATAAGTGCCCCATCGAGAAGCGCAACTTCGCTCCCGGACAACATGGGAAAGACCGCAAGGCCAAGATTGTTGGCTACGGGTTGCAGTTGCGCGAGAAGCAGAAAGCCAAGCGCATCTACTTCACGCTGGAAGGCCAGTTTCGTAACTATTTCGAGAAGGCGGCGCGCACCCGGGGCGTAACCGGTGAGTTGCTCTTGCAGCAGCTCGAGCGACGTCTGGACAATGTGGTCTTTCGCCTGGGCTTCGCGCAGTCGCGGCGCCAAGCGCGGCAATTGGTGCGCCATGGACACGTCGCGGTGAATAATCGCAAGGTCAACATTCCTTCTTATGAAGTGAGTGCGGGCGAAGAGATCTCGATCCGAGAGAAAAGCAAGAAGCTCACCGTGCTGGAGCTAGCCAAGGAATTCGCCAGCCACGGGACGCTGCCCAACTGGCTGGAAGTGAATCGCGACAATTACACCGCGAAGGTGCTTTCATTGCCCAAGCGCGAAGATATTCAGTTGCCAGTGAATGAGCAGTTGATCGTTGAACTTTATAGCAAGTAAGAAATTGAGCGATTGTGCCACCGGGCCATTGAGCGATTTGAAATCACTCAATCTCCCGATCACTAAATCGCTCAATTCTGGGTCCACATTTCGAGCCAGATCAGCCTGTGCTGGCGCTTGACCTGAGTCCGGACCGATTCAGGGAGCCAGAACTGAGCCAAACGGCCGAAGGAGAAACAAATGCTTTGGAAAGGTTTTCAAAAACCGAAACGTCTCGCAGTCGATACTTCCACCCTCACCGACAAATACGGCATTTTCTGGGCGCAGCCTTTTGAGCGCGGCTTTGGCACGACCGTGGGCAATGCTCTGCGGCGCGTGCTGCTGAGCTCGATTGAAGGCGCAGCCGTTACCGCGGTGAAGATGGAAGGCGTGCTGCACGAATTCCAGTCGATCCCCGGCGTGGTGGAAGATGCGACTGACATCATCCTCAACCTGAAACAGATTCCATTTAAGCTCAGCGGCGACGCTCCGAAGGCGATTTATCTGCGCGCCGATCAGCCGGGCGTGGTGACGAGTGGAATGATCGAGGCCGACGGCGACGTGGAAGTGCTCGATAAGGATGTTTACATTGCCACGGTCAGTGAAGGTGGCAAGCTCGATATGGAAATGCGGCTGAAGCGTGGCCGCGGTTACACCTCCGCCGACAAGAACTTCGACGAGGATCTCGGCATCGGATTCATTCCGATCGATTCCGTGCACTCGCCGGTGCGCAAGTGCAACTACACCGTGGAAGCGGCGCGTCTCGGTCAGATCACTGACTACGACAAGCTGACGCTTGAAGTGTGGACCAACGGCTCGATCACTCCTGCCGATGCCGTCGGTTTATCGGCCAAGCTGATGAAGGATCACATGAACATCTTCATCAACTTCGAGGAAGAAATCGAAACCGGTACATCGTCCTCGGATGATCGCAAGCCCGAGATCCACAACGAAAATCTGAACCGTTCCGTCGAGGAGCTTGAGCTTTCCGTGCGCAGCTACAACTGCCTGAAGAACGCCAACATTCAGACCATCGGCGAGCTGGTGCAGAAGACGGAATCGGAGATGCTCAAGACCAAGAACTTCGGCCGCAAGTCGCTGAACGAAATCAAGGAGATTCTCTCCACGATGGGTCTCAGCCTCGGCATGAAGATCGACGAGCACGGGAACGCCGTGCCCGGACCGACATCAAACCTGGTTCTGCCGGCATCCGCTTACGGTCCGGACGATCAGCTGTAAGAACGAGTTTCTAGTTTCCGGTTTCTGGTTTCCAGCCTTGCGGGTCGCGAGTGGAACTAGAAACTGGAAACTAGACACCTGAAACTGAAGAGGTTCGTAATGCGCCACAAAGTAGCAGGCTACAAGCTTGGAAGGAACACATCGCACCGGCGGTCGCTGCTGCGCAACCTGGTCACGTCGGTGATCCTGGAGGAACGGGTCGAAACGACCGTTCCCAAGGCCAAGGCCGCCAAGCCGCTGGTCGAGAAGATGATCACGCTCGGCAAGCGCGGCGATCTGTCGGCGCGCCGCTTGGCCGCAGCTTACCTGATGACCGATGCCGCGGTGGTGAAGCTGTTCGATACCATCGGTCCGCGCTTTGGCGACCGCAACGGTGGCTACCTGCGCATCGTGCGCACGGGCTGGAATAAAGGTGACGGTGCGGACAAGGCGTTCCTCGAGTTGCTGGGCAGCGAGAAGGTGTTGGACGAGAAGCGCGAGAAGCGCGCCGAAGCCCGCGCCAAGAAAGCCGCTGAAACCAGGAAGGCGATGGAAGATGCTGAGGCGCAAGCGCAGCACGATGGCGGCGTCGAGCCAGTGAAGGAAGAAGATAAGAAAGAGTAGCTATCCATGTGGAGCGGGCACTCTTGCCCGCTTGCTTGCAGCAGATCAAAAGCGGCGGGCAAGAGTGCCCGCCCCACACGAGCCCCACTTGTACATGTCCTCCCGCTGCCCCCGCTGGTAATCTTGCCGTAAGTTGCCATCCAGATAAAATTCCTCTCAGGATGGGATTCACTCGCACACAGATCGGCATTGCTGTCGGCGTTGGCGCGCTGATGGTGTTTGGATTTCTGGGCTACATCTGGTGGCTGAGCAATCAGGGACCAGTGCTGGCGCGGTCCGAGGACCACGATCCTCTTACTGGCTTGCCCGTCAGCATCCGGATGAATCCGCTTCGCGATCGCACTATCGAGCACAGCGCCAACAAATTTCTGCACGAGTTGCGCGACGGTCACTGCGACCAATTGCTCTCCGAATGGGAGCACGACTATCGCAAGAAGTATGCCCACTTCATCTGCGATTCCGAGGCGCAGCATCCGCTGCTTTCCTGGGAACTGGCAGAGTGGGAGAGCGCACGACCCCTGACCATCCTGCACTACCGCGGCCAGCGACTGAACCATGCAGGCCAGCCCGGTACGTATCAGGAACTGTTCACCGTGACAACCGAGAACAAGGATGGCGTGTGGGTGGTGACGAAGTACGACGCGATGTACTGAGGGCAAGCCTTGGTTGATAGTCGTGACCCCGTTTCCCCAAGCTCTGCATGTCCCTTCCTGTTCATGGTAAAAACTAGCAATGCCCTCGCCTGCCGAGCGTGAGCCTTCCGCTGCTCGCAATATCTACGCCTTCGGCCTCACATCTTTCCTGAACGACACTGCCACGGAGATGGCGTATTGGGTGCTGCCGGCGTTTCTGGCGACGCTGGGGGCGGGGCCAGCGCAGTTGGGAGTGATCGAAGGCGTGGCGGAAAGTGTGGCCTCGTTGGCCAAGCTTTTCTCCGGATATCTTACCGACCACATCCATCGTCGCAAGCCGGTCGTGGTTGCGGGATACTTTGTCGCAAACGCAGTCAAGCCACTGCTGGCGATCGTCAACGCCTGGCCGCAGATACTGCTGATTCGGTTTACGGATCGTTTCGCCAAGGGTGTGCGCGGAGCGCCGCGCGATGTGATGGTCGCCGAGTCAGTGCCCAAGAATCGGCTGGGTTCGGCCTACGGTCTGATCCAGTCGATGGACTCCGCCGGGGCCATTGCCGGGCCCCTGGCCGCGCTGGTCCTGCTTTCGCGCTTTGGAATTCGCAGCGTGTTCTGGGCAGCTGCAATCCCCGGAGCATTGTGCGTACTGGTCGCGCTGCTGGGAATACGCGAAACGAGTCGGGCCGTGCGCGGCGGACAGCCGGTGGCGGCTGTCCCCACACCGAATGAGCGCCAGCCGAGTGCGTCCTTGTCTGCGGGGGAACGGATCACCTTGCCAACGTCTTTTTACTTCGTTCTCGTCGCCGTAACACTTTTTTCTCTCGGCAACTCGAGCGACATGTTTCTTGTTCTACGTGCGCAGAATGTTGGGATCCGCGTGGCGCTCGCACCCTTGCTGGGCTTGGTTTTCAACATTACTTATACGTTGGCATCCTGGCCGGCGGGATGGTTCAGCGATCATGTATCTCGCCGTCTGGTGGGCTCAGTGGGCTACGTGATTTTCGCTGCAGTCTATTTTGTTTTCGGGCGAGCGCCGTCGACGCTGGCGATCTGGATTGCCATGGCAGTGTATGGCTTTTACTACGCACTGACGCAGCCGGTGCTGAAGGCGCTTGTAGTCGAGACGGTCGGCGAAAGGGTGCGTGGCCGTGCTCTGGGCATTTATTTTTTTGTGACCAGCGTTGCGACGTTAGCGGCGAGTTTGATCACAGGTGAGCTGTGGAAGCATTACGGGGCCGGGATTCCGTTTTATTTCTCGGCGGCGATGGCGGTACTTGCGGCGTTACTCTTGCAGGGAGCCAGGGCGGCGGGGGCTAAAGCCCCCAATTAGTTAGAGACCTCTACGCGACGCTAAAGCGCCGCTCTTCCACGGCGCTGAGGGGCCGGTTTTCGCTCCCGACCAGTGCGGACGGGGCGTTCGTCTTCTAAAGCGGGCGAACATCTTCTTTCCAGGCCCGAAGCTTCAGCTGCCTTTGGCTTAGGTCAAGAACTGGAAACCGTGCTTCTTCTAAAACTCTTCAGCCAGAAGAAGAGAAGCAATTGAGCTGCGATGCCGGCGCACGAATCGAGAACAACATCCTGCCAGCGGCCGGTGCGCGATGGGATAAAGCTTTGGTGCCATTCGTCGAGGCTCGCGACGAAAACCGTCATTAACACGGCGATGCCGGCCCAGCGCAAGCTCCACAAAACGGTTGCCGCCGCCGGGAAGGTTTCGCGCCAGGCGCGAAAGGCCAAGATGCTCAAGATGGCGTAGCCGACAACGTGTCCGCCTTTGCGGATGAAAAAGTGCCAGACCTCAAAGTGATCCCAGTCCATGCCGAACAGGAAATGCAGCAGCGGATAGAGAATCCGGCTGGTGTTGTGGGAAGAGAGCATAGCGGTGGATTCAATGGCAATGACGATGAGCCAGAGAATCGCGGCGATCCACGCCTTGAGAAGATTGTGCCGGTGAGGGTTCAAACGTGCGCGTTACTCGATGGCATAGTTGGGTGCCTCGCGGGTGATCATGACATCGTGGACGTGGCTCTCGCGGAGTCCAGCGCCACTGATGCGCACAAAGCGCGTCTTCTGCAGCAGTTCGCCGATGGTGCCGCAGCCGCAATAACCCATGCCTGATTTCAGTCCACCCACCATCTGGTGGACAATCATCGCGACCGAACCGCGATAGGGCACGCGTCCCTCAATGCCTTCGGGAACCAGTTTGCCCAAGCGGTTGGAATCGCCATCATTCGCGGAAACCGCAGCGGATGAATCCCCTTCCGTGCTTTGGAAATAGCGCTCGCTGGAACCTTGTGCCATGGCGCCAATCGAGCCCATGCCGCGATAGGATTTGAAGGAGCGTCCTTGATACAGGATCAGTTCGCCGGGGCTTTCATCGGTGCCGGCAAAAAGCGAACCGATCATTACGGCGCTAGCGCCCGCGGCCAGCGCCTTGGTAACGTCGCCGGAGTACTTAATGCCGCCGTCCGCGATGATGGGAACGCCGGCATCTTTGGTGGCGCGGTAGGCTTCGGCGATGGCGGTAATTTGCGGGACGCCGGCGCCGGTCACAACGCGAGTGGTGCAGATGGAACCAGGGCCGATGCCAACCTTGATGCCGTCCGCTCCGGCGCGAGCCAGTTCGCAAGCACCGTCGAAAGTAGCGACATTTCCGGCCAATAATTCCATCTCGGGCAGTTTCGACTTCACCAGCTTTACAGCGTCGAGCACTCGTGTGGAGTGACCATGGGCGCTATCAATGGCGAGCACGTCCACTTTGGCTTCGGCCAATTCCTGGGCGCGCTCCAGAAAGTCGCCAGTTGCACCAATGGCCGCTCCAACCCGGAGGCGTCCTTGAGAATCCTTGGCGGCATTGGGATATTTCAGTTTCTTCTGAATGTCTTTTACTGTAATCAGTCCTTTGAGGTTGTACTTGTCGTCGACGACCAGAAGCTTTTCGACGCGATGCTCGTGGAGAATCTCTTCGGCGTCTTCGAGCGTTGTGCCGACCGGGACGGTGATGAGATTTTTCTTGGTCATCACTCGATCGATGGGAATGTCGAAGCGGGTCTCGAAGCGCAGGTCGCGATTGGTGAGAATGCCGACGAGTCGGCCATGCTCGGTGATGGGCACGCCTGAGATTTTGTACTTGCGCATGATCTCGAGCGCGTCGCTGACTTTGTCGGTCGGCGACATGGTGACCGGATCGACGATCATGCCGCTTTCCGAACGCTTCACTTTGTCGACTTCATTGGCCTGCTGCTCGATGCTCAGGTTGCGATGAATGATGCCGAGTCCGCCCTGCTGGGCGAGCGCGATGGCCATGTGCGATTCGGTGACGGTGTCCATGGCAGCACTGACGATGGGAATATTCAGACGGATATTGCGAGTAAGCTGGGTTTGGGTATTGGCGGTGGCAGGAATCACATCGGAATGTGCGGGTAAAAGAAGAACATCGTCGAAGGTGAGAGCTTCGGGCACGGGAAAATGAATCATAAGTTTCTCGGAAATCCTCCCAAGCGATGGGGATGAATCTTTATTCTAGAGAGGGTGGGAGATTGAGGCAACTTGACAGGACCAAGAACGGCGCTTGCGGCTAATCAAAGGGCAAAACTTCAGCGGCAAAAAATAAGAGTTCCGAGGTGATGTTGGGTCCATTCGTCTCGGCCAGTAGCTCGCTTTTAGACCCTCGCTTGACCTGCTACGCTGCTTCCCTCGCGGGATGCTGTGCGCGATCTTCGCTCGGGCTCCGGGCTTACCGCCAACCGGAAAAACCTACCCAACGCCTCGGAACTCTATCCTGCCTTCGACATTTCTTCCTGTTCTCCTCGACCAGCGCTTTGCTATAGACCCTTGCTTGCCCTCCCTGCTTCATTTTCATGAAGAGGGTGACTGCGCTTGGGTCCCGGACGCCGCACCAACCGGAAAAACTCTAGAAGCTGTCAAAGAACGATTATGTTTCTACTCCTTCTATTCTTGGAGTCAACAAAAAGTTTGCAGTTGTAACCGGCGTATTTTCAGCCGAGTGCAGGCCGTCCACAGGCGGGTGACCGGAATTGGTGCAATGGGCCCAGTTTCTTCCAGCAGAGTCAAACCAGACATGGCTTCTTGCAGCCGCGGACTCGGTAGGATGAAACTTCGGAGTCCTTGCTGACGGTTTCGCGGTTGTGAAAATCACGCAGAACCTAAGCTGGGCAAGGGATTCCAGATGTTTCCAGATATTTCGTGCAGGAACGGCTAACCGATTTCGACAGTTTCGTCGACGAGTTGCTTATCCGCCTCGTCGGAGCCGGTGAGTTCAAACGAGTTGGTGATCGCCGCCTTCCCCTTTTCTACGCTGGTGATGACGTAGGAGCAGCCAAGCCAGTGAGCTTCAGCAAGATCGGTCTGAGACCAGCGGGCGGGATGGTCGGGGTGGGAATGGTAGAAGCCGACGATGTCTTCACCGCGCTCGCGGCCTTCGCGCTGGATGCGCACCAATTCGCGGGGATCGATGTTGTAGCGGTTCTGGGGCGAATCGGTGCGGGTGTTGCCGCAGCGCGCGGTGGAAGTTACGATGCGCGTGCCATCGTCGTCCATGCGGCCGAGTAACACGCCGCAGCATTCGTGCGGGTAGGTTTCCTCGCCGTGGCGGCGGAGGGATTCATGGTCTTGTCGGCTAAGTTTTAACATGAAAAAGGCATTCACCACAGAGTCACAGAGAAAAACATTTAAAAAGATAAACCCTTGAAGGCGAATCAATCCGGTTCGCCGCGATATTCCACTAATTAGAGTTTTCTCCGTGTCTCTGTGACTCTGTGGTGAAAGGACTTATCCTTCCGTCCAGAATCTCTCACTCAAATATTTATCGCCGGAGTCGCAGAGGATCGTGACCACCACCGCCTGCTGATCTTTTCTCAGTTGGAGCTGTTGGGAAATTGTGAGACTAGCAGCGATACCGGCTGCGGCAGAGATTCCCAGGAGCAGTCCGTTTTCGCGGGCCATGCGACGCGCCATAGCGTAAGCGTCTTCGGTTGCGATCTCGACGTTGTCATCCGCCAGCTTCGGATCATAAATCTTGGGCACGATGGCGGTGGCCATGTGCTTAGCGCCTTCGATGCCGTGAAAAGAAGAGTCAGGTTGCAGCGAGACACAGCGGATGGCGGGATTCAGTTCCTTGAGACGGCGAGTGGTGCCCATGAAAGTGCCGCTCGTCCCGAGCATGGCGACAAAGTGAGTGATGCGGCCTTCGGTCTGCTGCCAGATTTCGTTGGCCGTGCCGTGGTAATGCGCCAGCCAGTTGGCATCGTTGGAGTATTGATCAGCGTAGAAGTACAAATCGGGATGCTTTGCGGCCAGGGATCGCGCCATGCGAATCGCGCCATCCGATCCGTCGCCAGGATCGGTGTAGAGAATGTTCGCACCATAGGCGCTCAGGATCTTCTTTCGCTCGGCGGAGACATTACTCGGCATGCAGAGAGTGACGGGAAATCCCTCAGCCGCGCCCAGCATGGCATAGGCAATGCCGGTGTTGCCGCTGGTGGCGTCGAGCAAAATCTTGCCGGAAGTGAACTGGCTGCTGCGCCGGCCTTCGGCAACGATGTTGGAAGCGGCGCGATCTTTCACGGAGCCGCCGGGATTGTGCCATTCGGCCTTGCCCAAAAGTGTCACGCCAGGCAGATTCGCGGTGAGCCGGTCAAAGCGCAACAGCGGAGTGTTGCCGATGCGCTGCAGCAAACTCTGCCCTGGGCGCGCGATCTCGCGGTCCGGCGCCTGATATGCCGGAAAAGTCGCCGCCCACTCGGTAGAGCCCTCACCCATGACTGAACCATTTCCTCGTGACTATCGTAATATGCAAGGACGACGGAAACACGCTATGTAGTATGGTGTCCTTAGATGATTCGAATTGCAAGTCGATGCAGCGGTAAATAGCTACGCAGCAATTTGCGCGGAGCTGCATCTAAGCGAAAGAGCGGAAGCGGGGATAATGTCGAAAGCGATTGAAGCACGAACCTACGAGGAAGCACTGGCCTGGTTGCGCGACCACGGTTTCGATGTGACGGAAGCGCCAGGAACGAACGGGCGGGTGTTCCTCAGAAAATACAATGTGTCGGCCGCCATTCAAAAGACGGACGAAGATGGTGTGAAGATTTTTGCGTATCCCGGTTACCTGATCGGCAGCGAGATCTCGAAGCTGGTCAACCGCGGGTACCAGCAGTTTCTGAAGAACTCGAAGACGGAAGTACCGGCGACGGCCGACCATCTGAAAGCCCTGCAAATGTTTGCGGAAGAGCTGAAAGTTGGGCTTGGGCTGCCGAGTCTCTACAACGAGTCGCTGGGGACGGTGAGCGACTCCTACCACTACGATCGGCTTAAGGACGACGATAAAGCACCGGTGGATCGGCCCAAGCGTCCCTGGGAAGTTGCCGGGAAAGCGGTTAAGGCCGTTGCTGCCAAGAAGGGCCGCGCGTAAGTCTTTTCGTCGGGTCGCGTCCGAAATCCTCCCATCAACTCTTGCCTCGTGCGAAACTGGTCCGCTCTGGTTCGCCAGAGGCGGAGGCTTGCTTGCGCATCATCCTGTTCCAATCCTTCTTCTCCTTCTTCCTTTGTTCGACTATGCTGTGCGCCGCCGCTGGTCGTGCCGGCGCACAGACCATGCCCGACGTGAACGGCAATGGAAGATCTGAGGTCGAGCACGTGTTGTGGGTGCAGCAAGAAGCGTGGAACCGGCATGATCTGGAAGGCTTCATGGCGGGCTACTGGCATTCTCCAGAGCAGACATTTTTTTCGGGCACGAAAGAGAATCATGGATGGCAGGCCACGATCGAGCGTTACCGCGTGGTGTATGCCAGTCCGGGGCATGAGATGGGGAAGCTGGAATTTTCCGGCTTGCGCATTGAGATGCTCGGTGCAGATGCGGCCTTCGCGCGCGGCTCGTGGCAGTTGACGATGTCCGACGGGAAGACTCCGCACGGGCTATTCACGCTCGTTTTCCGCAAGTTTCCCGAGGGCTGGAAGATTGTGCACGACCATACTTCAGCGGAATAAAACGCTTCTGGCTTCTTGCTCCTAGCTCACCCTTACCTCTTCTCCCGGACTTGTACTCGGGTACCTTCTGGGAGTTTACCGTTCGTTAGCTCCACCACGCCGTTCCGGATGATGCCTTCCAGTTCCTGCGCTGGGCTGCCTGCGGTGCTCGCGGGTGCGGGTGCTCGCGTCACACTTCGGCCCATGCCTTTGTCCATAGCTTCGTTGGCCAGGCGGTCCGCATCGGTGTTTTGTTCGCGGAGGGCGTGGCCGATGGAGAACCAGTCGAGTTGGGCGATCAATTCCTTGGCGCGTCCGTGAAGATCCTGAAGCATTGCGTTCTTGACTTTGTAAATGCCTTTGATCTGGCGGACCAGCAACTCGGAATCGCTGATCAGCTTGAGGGCTTTGGGGCCGTTCTGGAGAGCGTATTCGAGAGCCGCGATGAGGCCTTGGTACTCGGCGAAATTGTTGGTCTGGTGGCCGAGATACTCGCTAAGATGGGCGACTTTGTGGCCGGACTGATCCTGGATGACAACGCCGTAGCCGGCGGGACCGGGATTACCCCGAGCGCCGCCGTCGCTGTGCGCGATCAGGTAGTGCTCGGGAGGATTCTCGCGGGAGGAACTATCGCGCTGTGGGAACAGCGACTTGGTTGCGGTGCTGCGCGGGTAGGGCATGCGATTGAGTTTACAACGAGGGACGAGGCGAGGAGAGATGGTATCAGCGGCCGGCGGCGAGGCGAGTTGCCAGGCGCGATGGGAGATTCGCGGCGAAAATACGATCTTGCGCGGCCTTCAGGTTGTAGGGCGTTCGGTGAAAGTGAACGATCTGGGCGTCCGTGTCGAAGACAGCGAAAGCGGCGCGCCAGTCTCCGTCCCGGGGCTGTCCGACGGAGCCGGGATTGATCATGTAACGCGTGGCGGATTTCAGTTGCAAAGAAACGGACTCGGCTTTGCCTACCGTGCGATATTCGGGACGGAAGCCGTCGGCGCTTGAACCGTTGGCAAAGAATCCGCCCTGCAGGTGAGTGTGGCCGAAGAAGGTGATGGGCGTGGCGATGGTGATGAGCGGGACCAGCGCATCGCCGATGGAAACCACGTAGGCGTCTTCATCTTCTGGCGAGCCATGCACGAGCTGCACGTGGGGGAAATCGTCCAAGGGGCGCGGGCCTTGGGGCAAGGAGCGCAGCCATTCAAGATGTTCGGCCGTAAGTTGATCGCGGGTCCAAACAGCAGCGGCCGCGGCCATCGGATTGAAGTCGTCGAGTTCAAGCAGGCCGGTGGCGGCTTTGTCGTGATTACCGCGGACGAAGATTTTTCCCAAGTCGCGAGAGCGCTCGATCACTTCGTTGGGAGAGGCGCCATAGCCGACCACGTCGCCGAGGTTCGCGACAAAATCGAATGGTGGAGCTGCGGCGAGGCAGGCCTCCAGGGCTTCCAAATTGGCGTGAATGTCGCTAAGCAGCAGTATTCGCAATAAACACCAGACGGATGGCGATTATAGAACAGCGAGCCGGAAGAGGATACATGTACATAAGGATGCGAGCCAAACGCGCAATTCTATTCACCGCAAAGAAGCGGGCGAGTCGCTCGGCTCGCCCAGGTCCTTCACTGCGCAAGAAACGCCTGTTCAGGATGACAAACCACTATTTGTATTTCGGATTGACTACCGGGCAGCGCGCCCAATGCGCCGGTGCTACCTCTTCTAGCGCAGGAAAGACTCTGGCGCACTCGGCAACGCGAAACCCGCATCGAGGCTCGAAGGCACAGCCTGGGGGCAGGCTGTGGAGGGGCGGAACCGTGCCTTCGATCGTGCCGAGTGGCTGACTGCGATTCGTTTTGAGGTCGGGCACGGAGTGCAAAAGTCCGCGGGTATATGGATGGGCTGGAGCGTGGAAGATCTCATGTTTGGACCCTAGTTCGACGATGCTTCCGGCATACATTACGGCGACGCGGTCGGCGACCTGCGAAACAACGGCGAGATCGTGCGAGATGAAAAGCATCGCGAGGCCAAACTTGGAGCGGAGTTCGGCGAGCAAGGCAAGGATCTGCGCCTGGATCGTGACGTCGAGGGCGGTGGTGGGCTCGTCGGCGATGAGCAACTGCGGGTGGTTCACGATCGCCATGGCGATCATGATGCGTTGGCGCATGCCACCGGAGAGTTGATGAGGATAGTCGCGGGCCCGTCGGGTAGGATCGGGGATGGCGACATCATTCATGGCATCGACCGCACGCTGCCACGCCTGGCTCTTCGGCACATGGTTGTGCGCCAACACGGCCTCCGCGATCTGATCGCCGACCCGCATAACGGGATTGAGCGCCGTCATAGGCTCCTGGAAAATCATCGCGATGCGCGAGCCGCGGAGTTGGCGCATGGAGTCATCAGGAAGATTGGCGAGATTACTAGCCACGCAATTCTCGGCGAAGTGGATCTCGCCAGAGACCTGTGCCTGAGCCGGGAGCAGGCGCATGATGGCGAGGGATGTGATCGATTTGCCGGAGCCGGATTCGCCGACCAGACCCAGAACCTCGCCGGATGCGATAGAGAAATTGAGATCACGGACGGCAGGCAAGGTTCGTGCGGGGACAACCGCCCCGGGCTGTGCACACGAGAATTCTATGTTCAAGTGGCGGACGTCGAGCAAGCTGGGCACGCAGCCATGCTAGCAGCCGCGCGAGGCGAGTTGCTACCGGCGACGCGGCGGGTCGGCGAATTCAGGCTGGCGGCTGCGAATTCACCTGCTTTTCGAGCTGCTCCAGCAGCCCCACGACTTCCCGGCTGAGAGGCAACACCTTTTGGTATTCGATGTCTGCTTCGGTGTCCTTGCCTGATTTCTTCAGCTGCACGACCTGTTCGACCACTCCATGCATCCGGGCATGAACCGATTCCAGATCCCTTATTTCGGGCCAGTCGCCGTACTTCCGCAGACCGTCCGAGTAGAGCCATTTACCGAGCGCACATTCATGGGGTGAAACCGCCTCATCCCGGTTGATCTCCTCATCCGCCTCCAGATATCGCCGCAAGCGCAGGCGCCAGGAATGGTGCTGGAGTCGAGCTTTGGTGAAATCAAGGTCCATCGGCAGCCTCCTCCCTCCCGCGGCAGGGACGTCCGTAGTCTATCCATCGGCAGGGCTGGGAAATCCTTAAATTTGGGGCTCGAAGCTAGCGGCCTGCTCTATTGGCCGAGAATCAAGGGCAGACCGTTCTTGTTGTTGCCGATTACGACGACTTTCGAGTTGGGACTTTTTGCTAGATTCTCCGTGGCTTCTATGCCTTTCCATTCGAGCAAGGACGGAGTGATGCCTTGGGCAACGATCTGCTGGAAGTCACGGACGCCGGCGGCTTCGATGCGCTTACGCTGAGCTTCCTGCGTTTCTTTTTGCAAGCGGAAATTCATGGCCAGAGATTCCTGCTCGGCTTGTTGTTTGGCTTCGATGGCGGCTTTCAGCGTGGCGGGTAGCTGGATATCTCGTAGCAGAACGTTCTCCACCGTTAGGCCGCGCTGATTGAGCTGGGCGCTGACCTGATCGTAGATCTGTTTGCCGACCATCTCGCGTTCGCCGGTGTAAAGAGCATTGGCGGTATGCGACGCCGTGGCCTCGCGGATGGCGGAGCGGAGAGTCGGTTCGACGACGACGTTTTCGTAGTCAGCGCCAATCTTCTGGAAAACCTCGGAGGCCCGGTCGGGATTGAGGTGATAAATCAGCGACGTGTCCAGACTCATCATGAGGCCTTCGCTGGAAGGAACGCTGGCCGATTCTTTTAACGTCTGCGTCTGAATGGAAAGTTCGTTGTTGGTCTTCAGTGGATTGATGAGATGGATGCCTTCGCCGAGGGTCTCGCCCGTAACCTTTCCGAAGAGTGTGAGCACACCGACATGACCGGTACCGACGCGCGTGACGGCACTGAATAGAAGGATGACCAGCAAAAATGCGGCGATCCCGATTCCGATCAGGCGCAGAAGTCCGAAACTCCCTCCACCACCGTCAACGATTCTGCCATGGGCTGGATCAAAGATCGTCATCATGGTTCTCCTCGGTGTGATTCTAGGGGTTCGCCACGGGGCATGTAAGTGACTGCCTGGGGGCTTAACTCATAGAGGCATGAATCTTCCCGTAATCGTGCCGCATCTTCTATGCTTAGACTATGAGCAAGATTCACATCCCTACTCCTTTAAGGCAATATGTTGGAAAACAATCAACCGTGGAAGTGAAGGGCGCGACCGTGAGCGAAGCCATGAGCGACCTGCTGGCGCAACATCCCGATCTGCGCCGGCATCTTTATGCGGACGACGGAAGGCTGCGCGCGTTCGTCAACTTGTACGTGAACGACGAGGACATTCGCTACTTGCAGAAAGAAGCGACCGCGGTGAAGGAAGGTGATAACATTTCCATTGTGCCCTCCATCGCCGGAGGCGCTCTGTGACCAAGGATCCGCCGAATTCAGGAATTAGAGAATTGAACCCTTCCCTCACAAGCCGCCGCTGTTGTTGTCGTCCTTCGTGCTGCTAGCGGTTAGTTTTTGACGTTCCCGAACATCCGCAACTTTCAATCGAGGATTTTATGGCTACAACTACAACCGAAATTCCAGTGACTCTGAGCAAGGATGAAATCCTGCGCTACTCGCGGCATTTGATCATGCCGGAGGTCGGCATGGAGGGTCAGCAGAAGCTGAAGGCCGCGCGGGTGCTGTGCATTGGCACGGGAGGGCTGGGATCACCGCTGGCGCTGTATCTTGCTGCGGCGGGAGTGGGAACGCTGGGCCTGGTGGATTTCGATGTGGTCGATTACACCAATCTGCAGCGGCAGATCATCCACTCGACTGCCGATGTGGGGCGGAAGAAACTGGATTCGGCGGCGGATAAATTGACGGGAATCAATCCATTCCTGAATCTGCGGAAGTTCGATACGCGGCTGAGCAGCGAGAACGCTCTGGAATTGTTTCGGGATTTCGACATCATTGCCGACGGAACGGATAATTTTCCTACCCGTTACCTTGTGAATGACGCCTGCGTACTCACGGGAAAACCGAATGTTTATGGATCGATTTTCCGATTCGAAGGCCAGGCCAGCGTGTTTGCCACCGAAGATGGACCGTGCTACCGCTGCCTGTATCCAGAACCGCCGCCGCCGGGACTGGTTCCGTCCTGCGCGGAGGGCGGAGTGTTGGGCATTCTGCCCGGGCTGGTGGGCGTGATGCAGGCCACGGAAGTGATCAAATTAATCCTGGGAATCGGTGACCCGTTGATCGGGCGACTGCTGCTGATTGACGCGCTGGGCATGAAGTTCCGCGAGCTCAAGTTGCGCAAGAATCCAGATTGTCCGGTCTGCGGGACGCATCCCACGGTGACCAAGCTGATAGACTACAACGAGTTTTGCGGAATTCGCGGGGAGGAAAAGCCGGTGTCGAATGGAGTTCCGGAAATTCAAGTCGAAGAGTTGAAGCGGCGTCTGGATGCGAAAGAGGATCTCTTTGTCCTCGATGTGCGCGAGCCGCACGAGTATCAGATCTGCAACATTGGCGGACATCTGATTCCGCTGAACGATTTGCCGAAGCGCGTGAATGAATTGGATTCGAGCCGGGAAATTGTCGTCCATTGCAAGATGGGCGGACGCAGCGCGAAGGCCGTCGCGTTCCTGCAGCAGGCTGGATTCACCAAGGTGCACAACCTGGTGGGCGGGATCACCGCATGGTCGGAGAGAGTGGATCCGAAGGTGCCGAAGTACTGAAGGACATTGATTAGTTAACAGTTTCAAAAAGGGAGCGCGCGGAGCGCTCCCTTTTTGTTTGCCTGGTGTGGCTGAGAACTTGATACGACAGAATCACAGAACAGGGTGACCGCCGTTACTGACGGAGGGGTATCTTGGCGCAACAATCTTTTTGCGCAGCCTTTCGCGAAATTTGATCTTCCCTCCGAGGAGGGCCGTGCCGGGCCCTGAAACGCAGCCAAATCGATCGACAGTATGAGCGGGTTCTCAGTAGAACCCAATTAAGGAAGGCTTATGAAAAGACTTCTCGTGGTCGCCCTGTGTTTAGCGGTACCCTTAATGGTTTTCGCTGGTGACAACGGCTACAAGGTCATTTATGACGGAGGATCGATACCCGATACAAAAGCGGGAACTGGCATGAAGCTGTTCATCGAGCAGAATCAAGTCCGCCTTGTAAAAGACAAAGCCGGCGTCGTAACAATTCCTGCGTCTGCAGTTACGGAGATCAGCTATGGGCAGGATGTCCATCGCAGGGTTGGAGCAGCGATCGGACTCGCTGTGGTTTCTCTCGGTATCGGTGCGCTCATGGCGCTCACAAAGTCGAAGAAGCATTTTGTCGGTTTGACGTGGGTTGATGGTGACAAGAAGGGCGGGTTCGCCATGCAATGCGACAAGAATGACTACCGAGGGGTGCTCGCGGGACTCGAAGGCGTCACTGGCAAGAAGGCTGTGGACTCGGATGCCATGACGGTCAAGAATTGATCGGGTTTAGGGTGTTTATCCCACGCGAGCTTTCTGCCGTGAAGTAAGAACGGGAGCACGATGTGTGCTCCCGTTGTCGCGGCTGGACGAAGCTCCCACCCACGAAGTTACTTGCTGGAACCGTTGGCCTGCATGTTGTCGCTGCTGTCTCCCAGTTCCAACGAGAATTTCTTTCCCTGGAAGCGGATGCCAGCGAGCGAGTTTGGTCCGCCGGGGTTCTGACGGGTTACGGCAGCATCGTTAGAGGAAGGCGTTTGCAGTTCGACCACGTGCGCCGGGACTTTTGCGACTACCTCCTTGCCTTTCAGGATGCTTAGTTCCACGTTCGGGCCGGTGCCCTCCCACTGGACCTTGTAGTCGCCTGGTTTCAAGGTTGTTCCGTTGACCGTCACGGGATTAATCAGTTCCAGATTGGCTTTGCTTGAGGCGAAAGCGCTGGATGCCATCAGTAATGCCAAACTCAGTACCAGACTCTTGGAAACTTTTGCGAACGTCATGACTGCTCCTTTTTCTTTCCCGAAATCGCGTCGGGAAACGGTTAGGGCGGCCCGGCTCACGACGTACGCGAGAAAACATTGGTGTTTTGCCGCGAATCGCCTACAATGCAACCGCTGGGGTTCAGCCGACAAGGCGCGAGTCTTGTCTCGCTGTGCACGGGGGTTTTCTCACCTGGGCCGCCAAACCGACAGTGAGAGAATCCCCTAAACCCCTCTAGATATGCCTACTTCGAAAGATCCCCGCGCAACCTAACCTCTGCGCTGCTGCTACCCACGTCTACTACTACGAATGTGCCTCGCCGAAAGTTCCATGGTTTTAGATCGACGTTTGGGGCAGCTTCCCATCATGCATCTTTGGACGGCGAGCGCAGACTTCCGGTAGCAGGAAACCGCGATGAAGTTGTTTTAGGAAAGTGTGTACAGAGGAGAGGTGTTCTGTCTAGCATGAATCGCAAACTACAGACGACGCGCAGAAAATCGTGCGTGCTGGGTTTGCTGGACGGCCGAGCGCGGCCCGTCCCGATACGGAGTTAGTCTGCGTCGCCGTGTTGACGCTCGACGGACCAGACGCTCGCCTGATCCTTTTCGAACGGATAGACGTGCACCATCCAGTTGAAGACTACTGGACGGAAAATTCCCCCGGCCGCGTCGCAGGCTTCCTGAGTGGTGATCGATCCCCGCAATCCGAATTGCGGATTCTGCGACCGCAGTTCTTTCCATCGACCAAGTGGAGGAATACAGAAGTTCACATGTTCGTGCCACTGCGCAACGCTGAGCGGTATGCGCTGCTCGAGTTCGTCTTCGGTGAAGCGCTTGGGCGCAGTGTACATCACGCCAATGAGCTTGTAGCCGTCGCCATGTTTTTCATAGAGCAGTGAAGTGGGATGCTCGGGGTTGAAGCGTAGCTCGGCTTCTATGGCGTAAGCCCGACTGGTGAAGTGATAGACCTTCTGGGAAATTTCAGGATGGAAAATCTTGAAGCCATCGTCCAGCGCGGCGTGATAGTCCACGTACTTTGAGGAAGCTTTGCGAGCGGCCTCCACTACATCCTGCGCGCGCTCGGCATCTCCCGGCTTCACCGGGCGCAGCGCGGTCATCTTCATGTGCGGCCCCATGTCCATATGGCCTTCCATGGAATGCATGGCGTGCATGCTGGCGTCAGTATCTTTGTCGTCCTTATCCGCGTCCATGGACATGCCCTTCATATTCGACATGTCATGGCCAGACATATCCATGCCCGGCATGCTCTGCTGCGCGCTGGGCTGGGTGTTGCCGCCGGCTGGTTGCTGCTGGCCCCAGGCCACGCTCGCCAGCGAGAAAAGCGAAATCAAAAAGAGGACTCGGTCCCGCATAGTAAATCTCCCCCACATTCTCAATATGTATCAACCCTGTCGCAGCTTGGTTGTTTCTGCAAGTTTTTCGTGGTTACCTGGGATTACAGAGGTAATTACCGCTTACTCCAAGGCCTCTCGATTCAAGCACCAGATTCCGGCATTCAAGTACGTTGCATAAGTAACCCACGCGAGGTACGGGAGAAGAAGCGCGCCGGAGAACGTTGAAATTCGCCAAAACAAAATGACGCTGGCAAGAATTGCAGCCCACAGTAGGATGATTTCCAGCAAAGCCCACGCGGGGGAGCGCAATCCGAAGAAGATGGCCGACCAAGCCGCATTCAGCGCCAACTGAATGAGGAAGACTGTAATCGCCGGTGAGGCACCCGTCCAGCCGTCGGCCACGCGCCATACGTTCCAGGCAGCGATCGTCATCAGAAAATAAAGGACAGTCCATACAGCGCCGAAGTAGGAGGCTGGCGGATTTCCCGGCGGCTTGCGAAGTGTGGGATACCAGGTACGAACAGATGGCGCCGTGAACGCCGATCCGGTGGCGGCAGCGGAGAGGGTTAGCGCCACGAATGCGGCGAGCGCGACAAGCAAGTTTCTGGACAAGCAACCATCCTATTGCAACGGGGCAGACACGTGTTCGTGGACGATCAGCCACTTGCCGCCCTGGTTCTCCCAAACCACGGTCCAGCGAAAATTGCCCATCTCCACCTTGCCGGCTTTCGTCGTCATCTCTTCTTTCACCGTCGCGGTGCCCCAGACCAGGTCGCCGTGCGGATGAATCGCGGCATCATCGTTAACCGTGAACTTCGCGCTTTTGTAGCCGGAGACAACGTCCTGGACTCCTTTTTCATAGGCGTCCCAACTATCGTATTTCAAAGGGGCGATATCAAAGAAGGTGTGTGGACCGCTGGCATAGAATTTGGCCACGTTGGCAGTATCCAGTGTGGCCCAGCCGTCCCAGATTTTCTGCATGTAGGCGCTGCCGGGGGCAGGACCGGCGGAGGATTTCTTCGAGGCGGTTTTGGGTGGCGCGGCGAAGCTGGATAATGTCAGAGCGAGCAGAAACAACGAAACGGCGAAAAGGCGCTTCATTTGTTGAAGTTCTCCTTGCTTCGTTTCATGCTTGACGCGAAGGTGGGCGGAATTCTCGCACAGGGAGCGGCGATCTGCAAACCATGCATTGACCGATTTCCACAGCACACGCTAGAATGGTTGAGTTTGCCTGTACTCGCCGACCCGTTCTGGGGACGCCTGCCTTGGCTGCTGAACGCCGTGGCGGAAACACAGCAAGCAGAGAAAGTTCACCGGGTGCCATTGCATCCGTGTGCGCGGGAAGCGCGCTTGATGAACTGACTTCACGACATTTTGACGGAGGCAGACGTATGTACGCGGTCATCCGCGCCGGTGGAAAGCAGTACCGGGTGGCGCCCGGAGATGTGATTCGAGTGGAGAAGCTGGCTACGGGTACCGACGGCCACGTGGACTTCTCTGACGTGTTGGCGGTGTCAGGTGGCGAGGGAAAGATTGGCAAACCGGAAGCGGAAGCGCGCGTGGTCGGCGAAGTGGTAGAAGAAGGCCGCAGCCCGAAAATCCTGGTTTTTCATTACAAGCGGAAGAAGCAGTACAAGAAGCTGCGCGGCCACCGGCAGTCGTACACCGCCGTGCGCATCACTGAGATTGCTTTTGATGGGCAGAGCTTCAAGGCTCCGGCGTTGGCGAAGAAGGAACCGAAAGTGAAGAAGGCCGCGCCTGCGGAAGAGCATGAGTCTCACGCTGAAGTGAAGACCGCCAAAGCGCAGACGAAGGGGCTCGCAGCCAAGAAAGCCGCTCCGAAGAAGGCTGCGAAGAAATCCGCAGCCAAGAAAAAGAAGTAAAACGAAGTTGAAAATCGACTGAGAGTTGAGAGAGTTTATCCATGGCACATAAAAAGGGACAAGGAACATCACGAAACGGCCGCGACTCAAACGCGCAGCGGCTTGGATTCAAAGCCTTCGGCGGGCAGATCGTCCCCGGCGGAACGATCATCGTGCGGCAGCGCGGAACGCGGGTGAAGCCGGGACTCAATGTCGGCCGTGGCAAGGACGATACGCTTTTCGCCAAGATCACGGGACGGATCAAGTTCCTGAACAAGGGCTCGATGGGCAAATTCGTGATGGTCGAGCCGATGGAAGTGGCGGAGTAGTTTTCGTCCGTCGGCTGGATTGGCATTGCGCTTCGGCGGCCACGGCGAACTCTGCGACGCGGCCTGGGCCTCGCCTTCGGGACGAGGCTTTTTGTTTTGTCGAACTTATCTGAGCCTGTTGATCTGAACATATTGATGTGACCGTATTGATCTAACCAATGTTTATCGATGAGGCAAAAATTCGGGTGAAGGCAGGGGACGGTGGCAATGGCTGTATGGCCTTTCGTCGCGAGAAATTTGTTCCCCGCGGCGGTCCCTCGGGTGGCGACGGCGGCAAGGGCGGCGATGTGATCATGGAGTCCAGCGAACGGCACAACACGCTGGTGCATTTCCGCTTCAATCCGGAATACAAGGCCGAGCGCGGACGCCACGGCGAAGGCTCGAACAAAACCGGACGCGAAGGAGAAGATGTAGTTCTGAAAGTTCCAGTGGGAACGATCGTGTATGACGAAGAAACCGGCGAGAAGGTGTTTGATTTTTCCGGGCCGGATCAACGCATGGCGATTGCACGTGGCGGCCGGGGCGGACGCGGCAATGCGCGCTTTGCCACTTCGGTGCATCAAGCTCCGCGGGAACACGAGCCGGGACGTCCGGGAGAAGAACATAACTACCGGTTGGAGCTGAAACTGCTAGCCGACGTGGGGCTCGTGGGCTTTCCGAACGTGGGCAAGTCGACGTTGATCTCTCGTATTTCGGCGGCGCGGCCTAAGATTGCGGACTATCCATTCACTACCCTCGAGCCAAATCTCGGCGTGGTAGCGGTCGGTGACCCTAAGAACGAAGTCAGTTTTGTGGTGGCGGATATTCCTGGCTTAATTGAGGGCGCACACGCGGGCTCAGGGCTGGGCACACAGTTCCTGCGGCACATCGAGCGCACGCGCTTGCTGGTTCATCTGGTGGATGTTTCGGACGCAAGCGGGCGGCCTGACGTTGTGAAGGACGTGGAAGTGATTCTCGGCGAACTGGCGAGCTTCGGCGCTCACCTTGAAGAAAAACCCATGATCATGGTCGCGTCGAAGATCGATGTGGCCAATAAAGACAAACTGGCCGCGCTGAAAAAGTATTGCAAGAAACGCAAGTTGAAACTCTACGAAATCTCGGCGGTGACCGGCAAAGGGATCGAAGAATTAAAGTACGCGATGGCTAAGGAAGTGGATGAGCTACGCGAGCAAGCATTGCAGAAGGCCGAAAGCGTAGAAGGCCGAGCCGGGTAATCGAAGTGCGGCGAATCTCGCTTCATGCCCGCGGAATCTGCGACCCGTGCTGAAAGTGATACTGAAGAATCTTAGCCGCCAGGGCGGGATGCATTTCTTCTCCAGCAGACTTCACCGTCCGCACGATTTGTCCTCGGCAAACTACTTCTGTAGGCGAAAGGCCCGCGATTTCAGCCGGCAACACCAGATTGATTTCCAGTTGCACATTGGGTTGGAGAGAATCTTCCGCCTGGAACAGCAATCCGGAGCGGCTGATATTTCTGGTTTCGCCGTCGTGCCATTTCTCCTCATCCAGGCGCCGATATTTCAATGGTAAGTGCAGTTGAAAACGTGGAGCGCGCGACAGGGGCTGTTCCGGCCCCTTCGCCGGCGAAGCTTGAGCGGTTCGAACCGACATATCAACCTCACTGCCGATCGGAGTGGAATCCAGGACTTCGCGAACTTTGCTTTTCAACTCACGAAGGGTGAAGGGCTTCTGCAGCAGACGTACACCGGCGTCCAGCGTGCCGTTGTGACCGATCACATTCTCCGTGTAGCCCGACATGTAAAGCACTTTCGTATTGGGCCGAATTTCCGAAATCCGCTGCGCAAGTTCGCGCCCGTTCATACCGGGCATGATGACATCGGTGAGCAGAAGGTGAATCATGCCCTCATGGGCGACCGCGATCTGCATGGCCACCGCCCCGTCCGCGGCCTCGATGACGCGGTAGCCTTGCTTCTCCAGGAACTGGCGGGCCAGATAGCGCAGGTTGGTCTCGTCCTCCACCAGCAGGATGGTCTCGGTTCCCGGCTCGGTCGCAACAGACTCCGCTGTCGATACCGCAGCGGGACTCTCGGCTCTTTCCGGGACGCGGGGCAAATAGATTTTGAAGGTAGTGCCTTTGCCGGACTCACTGTAAACCCATATGTAGCCGCCGCTCTGCTTGATGATGCCGTAAACCGTGGATAACCCCAGGCCGGTTCCTTTTGGTCCTTTGGTGGTGAAAAAAGGCTCGAAGATATGGGACTGAGTCTCGGAATCCATGCCCATGCCGGTGTCGCTGATGGTGAGCATCACGTAGTCTCCCGGCCTGAGAGGGGCGTGGAAACGGGAATACTCTTCGTCGAGCGAAACGTTTGAGGTCTCGATGGTGAGCTTGCCCCCGGAGGGCATCGCGTCCCGGGCGTTCACGGCAAGATTCATGATCACTTGATCAATCTGTCCAGCGTCGGCACGGACGGCCCCAAGCGTGGCCGCAGGAACCATCACAAGATCGATATCCTCGCCGATCACGCGCGTGAGCATCTTCAGATTTTCCGTGATGACTTCGTTGAGATCAAGAATCTTCGGCGCCATCATCTGCTTGCGACTGAAGGCGAGCAGTTGGCGGGTGAGTGAAGAGGCGCGCTGTGCAGCCCCGGCAATCTCCTGCGCCGGACCACGAAGAGCCGGGTCTGGGCCAAGGCGATCGAGCAGGAACTCGGAGTAGCCTGAAATTACCATGAGCAGGTTGTTGAAATCGTGGGCAATGCCGCCTGCGAGTCTTCCTACGGCCTCCATTTTTTGCGACTGCCGGAGTTGTTGTTCCAGAGCGCGGCGCTCGGTCACATCCTCGGCAAACAGCTCGAAGGCGGTGCCCGTGTCGCCATCCGAGACGGCGCGGCCGGAAACCCGAACCACGGTGCCAATTCCATCTTTTCTCTTCCACTCGGCGATCAGTCCGTTGAAGGCGGCGGCCGAGCGCAGGTAATCGGCCAACTCGAACCACTGATGCGTATCCAGGTAGAGGCCTCCGAGATGCTGTCCTACAAGATCTCGTGCGGAGGAATATCCCAGCATGGTCAGCAGCGCGGGATTCACATCCAATAATTGGCCAGCGGAATCGCAGCGGCAGATGCCATAGGGAGCGTTGGTCACCAAAGAACGAAAATTCATCTCGGAGCGCCGCAATCCTTCCTGAGTGGCTCGCAGTGCCGCGTTGAACCAGCAGATGAGAGCCGCCAGCACCACGAACAGGGCCAGGCGCATCATGGTTGAACGAAATTGAGCTGGAGTCCGTTCACCGGAGAATGAGAAGTAGGCGCTCACGGTGAGAGCGAACGAGGTAGCGACCAGACCCGGCTTCCAGCCGCCATACCAAGCACTCACCATCACGGCGACTGCGAAGACCGCCAGTCGGCTCTCCGAGATGTTGGGAAGCAGCACCGCTGGGATGAGCGCCAGCGTGGTGCTGAGGACAGCTACGCCGTAACGCAAAATCGGCGCACGGGCCGGTTGAATGCGCAGTAGGGGGAGGGTTACTCGCATGTAACGGATACTAACTGCACATTTTTAGATGCACGAGATTACAGGAGTTCATCCTAAATTCGCAGGAGACGATGTTTGCTTGGAAGATGACTCCGGGCCATTCGGACAATGCCCCCATCGGCCGACTTCCGGCCAAAGCCAGTGGCCAGATTCTGCCGGATAGGTTGAACTTGCCAACTGAGGCTGGAAACGAAGACACTAGCGGCTCATGAATGTAGGACTATTTGGCGGAACATTCGATCCGATCCATCGCGGGCACCTCGCCATGGCGCGTGCGGCGCGGGAACGCTACAAGCTGAACCGGATTCTGTTTGTTCCAGCAAATGTTCCTCCGCACAAACAGCGCCAACCTTTATCGGGCTATCCTCACCGCTATGCCATGATTGCTCTGGCCGCGTCACAAGACAAAGATTTCGTGCCTTCTCTGCTGGAGGCGCCGGAAGAGCTGGAGACAGATATCCCGGGCCGGAAGAAAGAAAAAGAACGTGAGGCAAAGCCGAACTACACCATCGATACCGTCGAGCGCGTCAAGCAGTCGCTCAAGAAAGCGGACCGGCTCTTCTTGCTGATCGGTATCGATGCATTCGCGGACATCGCCAAGTGGCACCGGTCCGAGGATCTGTTTCGAGAGTGCGAGTTCGTGGTTGCGAGCAGGCCGGGTTACTCTCTGGCAGACGTAGCAAACGCGCTGCCGGCACGGCTGCGACCGCGCGAAGAGGCGACGCGGCCGTTTCATAAGCAGGCGGCCAAAGGGGACTTGGTGCTTACTGGGGTTAACATCCATCTGCTGGATGACGTTTACCAACCGATTTCGTCGACGGCAATCCGCGAGGCCGTGGCTGCCGGTAAGCCACTTGGCCGCTTCCTGGAACCGGCAGTTGCCGACTACATCAAGAAAATGGAGCTATACAAAAGTCGCTAGTCGCCGCGATGGTCGATCGCCGACTGTCTTACCTGGGGACGGCGATTGCGACGGAAGAGGTCGCGGAGACCGTCCGTCATTTACAATGGGAACTCGATCCGAGTTGAGCCAACCATCACCCATGACGAACGACCAACGACCGACACTCTCTGCATGAAAAAAAACGAGCTGAAACTACAGGTAGCGGCAGCCATTCAGGCCTGCCTTGACAAAAAAGCAGAAGAACTTTCCATCCTGGAAATGGAGAAGGGCTCGGGGGCATTTACCGACTACTTCGTGTTGTGTAGCGGCACGAATCCGCGACAGGTGCAGGCCATTGCGGACGAGGTGGAACTGCGCCTGAAAGCGGCGAATTTGCGCCCGACACACGTCGAGGGATATAAGCAGGGCGAGTGGATCCTGGTGGACTATCTGGACTTCGTCGTGCATGTTTTTTCCGAGAAGGCGCGCAAGTTCTACGATCTGGAGCGGCTTTGGAAGACGGCCAGACGCCTCGAACCTTCGGAATTGAAGCCGGAGCCGAGGCGGAAGGCTGCACCCGCGACGAAGACGAAGGCAAAGAGCCCGAAGTCGCCGAAGAAGCACGCCGTTGCTCCTCGCCGAAGCAAAGCGTAGCGCCTCCTCCTGGGATGGGCGACGCGCCCTGGCGTTCTGCGTCTTATGAAGAGTTCTTCCAAGCCGGAATCCAAAATAGAAGAGGGGTGGGGAAATTCCTACCGTCTCATCGCGTCCGACAGGTGGAAGGCGAAGTCGGCGGTGATGGGCAAGGCGGTGACGGAGGCGCTGGTGGAATATGCGCAGCCGAAGCCGGGAATGCGCGTTCTGGATTTGGCGAGTGGCACGGGCGAGCCCGCCATCAGCATTGCGATGAGGGTTGGAGCGCAGGGGCGGGTTACGGCTCTGGACCTGAGCGCCGACCTTCTTGAGATCGCGAGCAGACGGGCGCAGGAGCGGGGTCTGAACAATTTTTCCATCCGACAGGCGGATGCGCAGGCTCTGCCCTTTGGAGACGAGAGTTTTGATCTAGCCACTTGCCGCTTTGGAGTCATGTTCTTTCCCGACGCCGTGCTCGCCTTGCGAGAGCTGCATCGGGTGCTCCGAAGGAATTCTCGTGGTTGCTTTCTGGCATGGGGACTGTTTGAGCAGCCGTATTGGCAGAGCACGATGGGCGTGGTTCACTCTCACGTAGGAGGGCCATTGTTGCCGGCGGGCGGTCCGGATCCATTCCGCTTTGCGGAGCCGGGTAGTCTCGCGGTCGTTCTGCGCAGCGCCGGATTTCGGGAGGTCGAGGAGGAAACGAAAACGTTGCCCTGGAGCTGGCCTGGGACGGCCGAGGAATTGTGGGAGCAGGCCCAAGGTGTGGCCGTGCCTTTTCGGCCAATGCTGGATCGTGTACCCGCGGACATGTGGCCGCAGATTCATGAGAAAGTGCAGGCGGCCATCGGACAATATGTGCGTGGGGAGAATATTGAGTTCGGAGCGCAGGTCGTGGTGGCGTCTGGAATCAAGTAGGGTCAATTGTCGCCGTGAAGATCAAGATTGCTTGGGTGGGGAAGACGAAAGAGGCGGCGATCCAGGCGCTGACGGACGAATATCTGAAGCGGATCGCGCGTTTCGTGCTGGTGGAAGGAGTTGCGCTGCGCGACGAAGCCGCACTCTTGCAACTATGCGGACGCGCTACGTCGGCAAAAGCTCGCAGGCCAACCGGGGGCAAATCGACCCTCGTTCTGATGGACTCTCGCGGGAAGCAATTGTCTTCCGAGGAGTTCGCGTATTTCCTGGGCGAGTATCAGGATCGCAATCCGATACCGCTGGTCTTCGCGGTGGGACCAGCCGATGGATTCTCTGATCCGACACGCTCTGCGGCGCAGCACACAATCTCATTCGGCAGGATGACGCTGGCACATGAGCTGGCTCGCGTGGTTTTGCTGGAGCAGGTGTACCGGGCGTTCACGATTCTGAAAGGTCATCCGTATCATTCGGGACACTGAGCCGCCGCGAACGCAGCGTGTACCTTCGTGAGTTGTTCTTGAGCGCAGGGCCACCTACAGTTTCGAGGTAGGATAGCCCTAACCTCCAGTGACGCAATGATAGAGAAGACGGAGTCGATTTTCGGAGAGCATTCATGAAAGATGTGATGGAACTGCTGCGGGCCAAGGAACAGGAATTATTGAAAGTGAGGCGGCAAGTGGAAGCTTTGCGGGTCGCGTTGCCGTTGTTGAGTGATGAGGATCCGAACCATCCCGCGAATAGGCCCACTAGTCTTGTGCCAGGTAGCAAAGGAACCGGGAATCTGGGTTGAAGCTGCACCTCCGTCACGGCATTGCGTCATGGACGCTGGCTGATCTCGTTCGGAGGCCTTTGCTCCATGCGACTCATCCCTACTCTACTGCGTGACGGTCGCCTGATAGCTCACAATTTGCCATTGACCGTTGCGGCGAACCCAGACCCGGGTGTAACGGTAGGGTCCGCTGAAATCCTCGCCAAGCTGGTGGCCTTTCACGTCGGCGCGAGCCGTGACCACGGCGGTATCGCCATACACCCGCACCACCATGTCCGTAATATTCATGGCTTCATAGCGGAGTTGTCCGCTCCGGCGAGCGGAGATTGTCTCCTGTTTCGTGGTGACTTGTCCGAGTGGGGTTATCGCTACATAGTCGTCGGCAAGGCTGTGCAGCGAAAAGTCCGAATCACGACGGAGGCTGGCCTCCTTCGATTGGCGTTCCATATCGACGATCTGGCGAATGATCTCCTGCTCTGCGGCACTGAAGCCGGGTCTGGGATGAACCGCAACGTGCTGAGCGGAAAATGCAGGCAAGGCCACAAACAGGCAACATAATAACACCCAACAATTGTTGATCACGACGAGACCTCCGCAGTCTGCCAGGGGAGAGATCTGCTCGCACACCAATACGCCAGATTGGATGCAGGAGTTCCGTGGAAAATTCATTTACCGTCAAAAGTACACGACACGTTGAAACCGAAGAGTAAAGAGGTCGATATTTGCCGTTAGCAGTGTCCCCGTCCGCGCTGGGAGAGGCCTTCTAGTAGAATCGAGTGTCCCACTATGACTGACGTACGCCGCGGTCTCATTATGGTAAACACCGGCCCGGGCAAGGGGAAGACGACCGCGGCAATGGGCACGGCGTTGCGCGCCGTAGGCCAGGGCATGCGAGTGCTGATGCTGCAGTTTCTGAAAGGTTCCTGGCACTACGGGGAACTGGATGCCGTGCAGGCCTTTGGCGACAAGTTTGTGATGAAGCAGATGGGGCGCGGATTTGTGAAGGTGGGCGCGGAGAAGCCTGACCCGGAAGACGTCAAGATGGTGGAGGAGGCATGGGCCGAGGCCGAAAAGGCGATCCAGTCGGGTGATTGGGATTTGGTGGTGCTGGACGAGATCAACTATGCCATCAGTTACGGCATGCTGGAGGCGGCAAAGGTGGTCGAGAGCCTCAAAAAGAAACCCGAGATGGTGCATGTCATCTTGACGGGAAGGAACGCACACCCCACAATCGTTGAGGTCGCCGACACGGTCACAGAAATGCGGCAGGTGAAACACGCTTACGAAAAGGGCGTCATGGCGCAGAGAGGGATTGAGTACTGAGTACCGAGTACCTGGTACCGAGAACACGAGCTAACCAGGGACTAGGTACTCGGTACTAGCAACTGACTTATGGCTTGGTTTAAGCGGGAATCCGGCGATCTCGATAATTCGGGCAAGAAGACGGTTCGCACCGAAGGGTTGTGGGTGAAGTGTGAGAACTGCCGGCAGATCATCTGGAAAAAAGATCTGGAAGAGAATCTGAACGTGTGTCCAAAGTGCGGAAAGCATTTCCGCATCGACGCCCGAACGAGATTGGCGTTGCTGCTGGACGAAAATCAGTATGAGAGCCTGGACGGCAATCTGTCGTCGACCGATCCCTTGAAGTTTGTGGATTTGAAGCCATACTCGACGCGCCTGCGGCAGGCGCAACACGATACAGGGCTGAAAGATGCGGTAATCAACGCGCAAGGCAAACTGCTGGGCCGGCCCGTGGTGGCCAGCGTAATGGAGTATGCCTTCATTGGCGGCAGCATGGGCGCGGTGGTGGGCGAGATGATCACCCGGGCGGTGGAGCGCGCGCTGGACTCGAAGGCGCCTCTCATCATCGTGTCGGCCTCTGGCGGAGCGCGGATGATGGAGGGCGTGGTCAGCCTGATGCAACTGGCGAAGATTTCGGCGGCGCTGGCTCGGCTGGATAAGGCGAAGGTTCCGTATATTTCTGTTCTGACCGACCCTACGACGGGCGGCGTGACGGCATCATTCGCCATGTTAGGTGATTTGAATATTGCCGAACCAGGCGCTCTGATTGGCTTTGCCGGGCCCCGGGTGATTGAGCAAACAATTCGGCAGAAGCTGCCGGCGGGATTCCAGCGCAGCGAATTTCTGCTGGAGCACGGGATGCTGGATGCGGTGGTGCCTCGCAAGGAACTCAAGCCTTACATCGCGCGAGCACTCGATTTTATGGCGGCGTGAAGACAGCTATCAGCCTTCAGCGATCAGTTTGGGCCGATGTAGCGATACCGACTTTCTGCAGCACTTCGAATCTTGTCTCGCCAGTTGATAATCTGAAATACAAGCTGAAAGGTGACGGCTGAGAGCTTCTCCATGTCTTACGAAACCGCGGTGTCGCGCATGTTTGCGCTCGGGCACGAGCTGGCGCAGACGCCATCGCACAAATTCGATCTGGAGCATATGCGCTTGCTGCTACAAGCCATGGATCATCCGGAGCGACGGTTTCCGAGCGTACTGATCGCAGGCACGAATGGCAAGGGCTCAACGGCCGCGACACTGGCCTCCATCCTGAGAGCGTCGGGAGTGAAAACCGGTTTATATACTTCGCCGCATCTGGTACGGATCAACGAGCGGATTCGCATCAACGGTAAGGAGATCGGTGACGACGATTTCGCGGAACTGCACGGCAAGATTGATCGCGCAGCGGAAACGCTTGTAGAGAAGAAGGAACTGCCGTGGCACCCCAGTTTTTTCGAGATGATGACAGCGATTGCCTTCGAATATTTTTCCCGCGAGCAGGTGGATCTAGCGGTGTTGGAAGTGGGTATGGGCGGGCGGCTCGATGCCACGAATGTGGTAGAGCCGCGAGTAAGCGTGATTACCGACATCTCGCTCGATCATCAAAAATTTCTAGGGAACACGGTGAGCGAGATTGCCCGCGAGAAAGCAGGAATTATTCGTCGCGGCGGCCCGGTGGTCACGTTGCCGCAACAGCCGGAGGCGAACGATGTGATTGGCAACGCGATCCTGGAAATGGAGGCGCGAGCCGTGAACGCGGTGCCGTTTGTGCCGCCGGTTTCTCCGGGAAGTTTCGAGTACCTGGTCCCGAGTACCGAGCAGAACGGCTCCAGGCACCTCTATCGATACCCCGTTCAGGTGATGGGAGAACAGATTCTAGTGGAAACGCCGCTGGTGGGGCGGCACCAGTTACGCAACGTTGCGCTGGCCATCGCGGCGGCAGAAGAGTTGAACCGCCAGGGATTCAGCAGCATCAAAGCGAAGAGCATCGAGAGCGGCATCCGCGAGACACATTGGCCGGGACGTTTTCAAGTGATCGCAGCGCGGCCGGGATGGCCTGAGATCGTGATCGATGTGGCGCACAATCCGGCGGGGGCATGGGCTCTGCGTTCAGCCCTTTCGGAGCGGTATGAGGACCGTCCGCTGATTTTTGTTTTTGGAGCGATGCGGGATAAGGCAATCTCCGAGATGACAGAAATCCTGTTTCCGCTGGCGGATCGAGTGATTGCCACAAGGCCTGGAAACCCGCGCGCGGCATCACCGGAAGAAATCCAGCAGGCTGGGGCGCGGACGGGCGTTGACATCGACGCGGTTGAAGATGTGGAGGGCGCAGTGGAGCTGGCCAGATTGCTCGCGAAGGCGGGGACTGTGGTGGTGATCACTGGGTCGATTTATCTGGTCGGCGAAGTGATGAGCATCGTGGGAACTGAACTCTGAAGCGGCGTTGGCGAGGGGTTTCCCCTAAAATGGAAAAGTGCAGGAAGTGAACTCATCGGTGGAAGTAGAAAGTGGCGCGCAGGCCGGCACGCCGGTTGCGGCGCGGAAAAGTCCGCACGCGATTCCCGGGAAGAACTACGGTTGGTTGAGCCGCCTTCGCTCCTATTTCATTCTTGATCCGCTGATTTGGCTGTACACGCTGGTGCTGGGCCTTCTTGCGCTCCCCGGAGGACTCTTTGACCGGGAGGGGCGCCGCCTGCACTGGTTCTCGCGGGCGTGGTCGTGGCTCATCATGAAAACGATCTTGTCGCCGGTGAAAGTCATCGGTCTCGATAAGATTGATACGACAAGACCCCATGTCTACGCGGTGAATCACGCCTCTGCCATGGACATTCCGGTTCTCTACGTTTACCTGCCGTTTCAATTCCGCATCGTTTTCAAGAAAGAATTGTTGGTCTATCCGGTGGTGGGCTGGCAGTTGAAGCGGTCGGGGCAAGTGTGCATTGATCAGCAAAAGCCGACCAATTCGATTGCCGCGATCCGCTCCGCAGTGAAAAGTTTGAAGGCCGGGATGCCGTTGGTTATTTATCCGGAAGGCGGCCGCACTCCGGATGGCGAAATCAAACCGTTTCTGCCGGGAGCTTTTTTTCTTGCCATCAAGGCGCAGGTCGATATTGTTCCCGTGGCTTTGGTCGGCACGTATGAACTGTTGCCGATGGATACTTACCACATCAAGTGCCGCCCCCTAGAGATGAGGGTGGGGCAGCCGATCTCGACGACAGGGCTGACGATGCGGGACTTGGAAGCGGTGTCGGCGAAGGTGCACAAAGCCGTCGAAGATTTGTATTACCCACAAAGTCCGGCAACCGCGTAATTTTTTTCAGCCGTAACTTTTTCTCGTTCCCTACCGTTATCCCTGTGTACGTCAACTCCGCGCGGAGAATTCGTTGAAGGCTCTGAAGAAAGAAGTGGACGAGCGGCTTCTGATTGAGGAGGCGCAGAAGGATCCTGCGCGCTTCGCGGAGCTTTATGAGAACAATTTCGAGCGCGTTTATGCTTACGTCGTGCGGCGGGTGGGAGATCGAGCGGAAACTGAGGACATTACCTCCGAGGTGTTTCACCAAGCGCTGGCGAACTTGCGCCGCTTCGAGTGGCGAGGGATTCCGTTTGCGGCTTGGCTGTTCAGGATCGCGGGCAACCTGATTTCGGACCGCTGGCAGCGGTCGAACCGGGAGAAAGTGGCCGACCAGCCGGAACAGATCGAGTTAGTGCCGGCGCGGACCGTGGAATTCGAAGAGGTCGAACGGAGAGCAACGTTGTTTCGCCTGGTGGAGACGTTGCCGGCGGAGCAGCAGCGAGTGGTGGTGCTGCGGTTTGTGGAGCAGAAAAGTATCAAGGAAGTGGCGCGGGAGATCCGCAAGACGGAAGGCGCGGTGAAGCAGTTGCAGTTCCGCGCGTTGAGCAGTCTGCGGGCGCGCATGGAGGGTGCCGATGCCTAAGCGCTCTCTGAATCCGGGAAGTGGCGATACAAAGAAGATCGAGCGAGTGAACAAGGCCGTCGAAGCCATGCTGGCTCGAACGGACGGACGGGCTTCGAAAGTTGAGGAAGAAATCGAGCCACTGGTGCGCATTGCGGCAGAATTGCGCAATCTGCCGAGCGCAAGTTTCAAGGCACGATTGAAATCACAACTAGAAGGGAAAAAGAATATGGCAACTCTTACTGTATCTACGCCCTCCGTGCCCGTAGCTGCTGCCGTTCGGCCAACGGCCGTGCCGCGATTGACGTTCAAGGATGCCGCGAAGGCAATTGAGTTCTACCAGCAGGCATTTGGCGCGAAGGAAAGGTTCCGGTTCCAACTCGAAAGCGGGATCCCGCATGCTGAGATCACGATTGGCGACTCGACCATCATCCTGGCGGAAGAGTGGCCGGAGGGAGGAAGGTTTAGTCCGGAGACACTGGGAAATTCACCGGTTTTGATGTCACTGAGTGTTCCGGATGTGGACAAGTTTGTCGCGCGTGCAATTGAAGCAGGAGCCACGACCGTGACTCCCATCGCCGATCAGTTTTACGGACGCCGCGAAGGAACGGTTCGCGATCCCTTTGGATACTCGTGGAGTGTGTCCACGCTGACGGAAGAGATGCCGGTGGAGGAGATGCATCGGCGGATGAAGAAGCTCACCACTGGCCCTGAAGGCGGACGAATGCCGCAGCAGAAGACAGGCGTGGATCCCGTTCCGCGCGGCTTCCGCATGGTGACGCCGTATCTGGTGGCTGAAGATGGCAATGCGCTGATCGACTTTGTCGTGAAGGCCTTTGGCGCAGAGGAGGCTTTGCGAATTCCGACTCCGACTGGCGTGCATGGCGAGGTCCGAATCGGCGATTCGATGATGATGATTGGCGGCGGCGTCGCGCAGAAAAAATTCCCCGCTACGCTGCATCCCAACGCACTGCATGTTTATGTGAAGGATGCGGATACCGCCTACAAGAGCGCACTGGCGGCCGGAGCCACGTCACTCGACGAACCCCGCGACCAGGATTACGGTGAGCGCTCGGCCACGGTGAAAGATGCGGCGGGCAACTTCTGGTATATCGCCACGCACAAGGGCGAGAGCTACATTCCGAAGGGCCTCAATACTGTAAATGTATATCTGCATCCACGGCGAGCTGAGCCTCTGATCGGCTTCATGAAGCGCGCGTTCGGGGCGCAGGAGATTGCCAAGTACGCATCGCCGGACGGCGTGGTCCATCACGCTGAAATTCGCGTTGGCGATTCCGTGGTGGAGATGGGCGAGGCTCATGACAAGTACGAGCCGATGCCAGCGATGTTCTACCTCTACGTGCCGGATAGCGATACGCTTTACCGGCGCGCCCTGGCGGCGGGCGCGAAGTCGCTCCATGAGCCGACAGACCAGCCTTACGGCGACCGCAACTCGGCGGTGACGGATCCGTTCGGGAACACGTGGTATTTCGCGACGCATGTCAAAGACGTAACGATGTAGGAACTCTTCGTTACAGGACGGAGGGCGGGTGAAACATTCCGCCTTCCGTGCTTTCTCCGCCAGCTTCAGGTTTGACCCTCCCGAATCCCTCCAATAAACTGAAAGATTCAGTACGTCTGTAGGTCCCAACTTATGGCAGATAGCATTCATGTGAAGCTTCCGGATGGAACCGTGAAGGACGTTCCTAAAGGCACCACCCCTCTGGAGATTGCGAAGTCAATCAGCTCGCGGCTGGCGGATGCGGCTTTGGCCGCGAAAACCAACGGCGATCTCATTGACCTCACGCGGCCGCTCGAAAAAGATACCGACCTGCGCCTTTTGATGGAAAAGGATCCAGAGTCGCTGGAGATTTACCGGCATTCCTCCGCACACTTGCTTGCGGCGGCCGTGCTGGAGCTTTTTCCCGAGACCAAGCTGGGCCACGGTCCGGCCACCGAGAGCGGATTCTTTTACGATTTCTACCGGCCCACTCCGTTTACTCCCGAGGATCTGGAAAAGATCGAGAAAAAGATGCAGGAACTGGTGCAGCAGAATCTTCCTTACGCGCGCGAGTTTCTGCCTCGGGATCAAGGGCTGGCCGAATTTAAAAAAGAAGGGGACTTCATGAAGTGCCATTTCATCGAGCAATTCACCAAGCCTGATGAAAAGATTTCGATCTATCGCACCGGAAAGTTCACCGATTTCTGCCGCGGCCCGCACATTCCGTCGACCGGCAAAATCAAGGCGTTCAAGCTGTTCAACATCGCGGGTGCGTATTGGTTGGGCGATGAGAAAAACCCGCAACTGCAGCGGATTTATGGCACGTCGTTCTTCTCGAAGAAGGATCTCGACGCCCACCTGCAGCAGGTCGAAGAAGCGAAGAAGCGCGACCATCGCGTGCTGGGGCAGCAACTCGATCTGTTCTCGATCCAGGAACTGGCGGGGCCGGGGCTGATTTTCTGGCATCCCAAGGGTGGCATCATCCGCAAAGAGATGGAAGACTGGATGCGCGAAGAGTACCTGAAGCGCGGCTACGCGCTGGTCTACACCCCGCACGTAGCGCGGCGGCAGCTGTTCTTTACGTCGGGACACGAGGGCTATTACGCGCAGAACATGTTCGATGCCATGGAACTGGATGACGCCGAATACCGGCTGAAGCCGATGAATTGTCCCGGCCACATTCTGATTTATAAAGACTCTCTGAAGTCGTATCGCGATCTGCCGGTGCGGCTCGGCGAGCTGGGAACGGTTTATCGCTACGAGCGTTCGGGCGTAATGCACGGGCTGTTGCGCGTGCGCGGGTTTACGCAGGATGACGCACACATCTTCTGCATGCCGGAGCAGATCGAGGACGAGATAGCAAGCTGCCTGGACTTCGCTCTTGATGTGTTGAAAGATTTCGGCTTCGATAAGTTCCAGACCGAGCTTTCGACGTGGAATCCGGCAGACCGCAAGAATTTTGTAGGCAGCGAGGAACAGTGGGTCCATGCTACGCAATCGCTGGAGAAGGTATTGAAGGGGAGAAACATTGAGTACAAGACGATCCCCGGCGAGGCGGCATTCTATGGACCGAAGATCGACATCAAGCTGGTGGACGCCATTGGGCGGCTATGGCAGCTCTCGACGGTGCAGTTCGACTTCAACCTGCCGCAGCGCTTCGGTCTCGAATACGTGGCGGAGGATGGTTCGCGCAAGCAGCCAGTTATGGTGCACCGTGCACTCTACGGCTCGGTCGAGCGTTTCTTCGGAGTGCTGATCGAACACTACGCGGGCGCGTTCCCGGTGTGGCTGTCGCCGGTGCAGGCAGTGATGATCCCCATCAGCGAGCGCCACGCGGATTATGCCAACAAAGTCGCGGATCAGCTCAAAGCCGTCGGTGTGCGCGTAGAAGTGGATGCGCGCAACGAAAAGATGAATGCCAAGATCCGCGAGCATGCCATGCAAAAGGTGCCATTCCTGCTGGTCGTCGGCGATAAGGAGTCCGAGGCGGGAAAGGTGAATGTCCGCACGCGCGGGAAAGAGAAGACGGAGGACATGGCAGCGGCGGCGTTCGTCGAGAAGATTAAGAAGCTGATCGCGGAGAAGAGTCCAGGTTTGTAAGGCCTTTCACCACGGAGACACAGAGTCACGGAGAAGGCCGCAGGAGCAGCGATGAACAGTCTCCCGTTTGTATGGGCTGAAGCCACTCCCCTTGCGGCCGAACTGAGTAAGCCGATCAGGCAGGTTTCCGTAGACTTGGTAGTCCCCCATAATGGGCCAAGATTTGTAACGCTGTGGCGATCAGACAAAACGGGATTGAGACCCTATACAGAAATGCATGACGTGGCGGAACGGAAAGAAGTTGGGGTACGGACTTTCGAGGAGGTCTCCGCGCCGCGACCTCACGAAATGACTGCAGAGGTAGCGCTGCCATTTCAAGGCGAAATCGTAGTGTCCAAGCTCATCATTCATGAGTCGCGTAGGAGTGCCGAATCTGGTGTGATTCTGAGGGCGGGCAACAGTGACGAAATAGTAATAGTCGCTGGTGCTTATCCCTATTCGCTCGCTGTCGGTGGGGTGCCGTCCTTGCATGACATTTTTAAGCCTGAGTATCCGATTGATCGTTACCTGCGCGTTCCCCTTACATAAGAGCGACTCCTCCCATACGTTTTCGGGCTGTCGGGCTGTAACATGTTCCCGTGCATGAACTAGCGGAGCACTTGCTTACCCATATCCGGCGGGAAGAACTGCTGCGGGCCGGAGACCGCGTCGGAGTTGCTGTATCGGGCGGGATCGATTCGGTCGCGTTATTGCGGTTGTTGCTCGAACTGAGGAGCGAACTTGGCGTCGTTCTTTCTGTAGTTCATTTCAACCACCAGCTGCGTGGTGCGGAATCTGACGCGGACCAGAAGTTTGCTGCGAAGCTGGCACGAGAGCATGGGCTGGAGTTTCACGCCGATATTGGCGATGTGGAGCGGCTCGCTGCCGAGCGGAACACTGGTGTCGAGGCCGCCGCGCGTGAGTTGCGGTATGAATTCTTTCGCCGGCTGCTGGGATCGGCTGAAGGTCCTGAGATCGAACCAGAGGTCCCTCAGGGGCTGAAGCCCTCATCATCGGTGGAGCTTGACGGCACCCTTCGACTTCGCTCAGGGCAGGCTCCTGAAGCCGTGCCCTTCCCGAACCCAATTGCACCCCCGGCTTCGCAGGCAACATCCGCCGGGTCAGTCCCGGCAAGTCTTCTGATCAAGATCGCTACCGGACACACGCTCGATGATCAGGCCGAGACCGTCCTGATGCGGTTGATTCGCGGCACCGGACTGAGGGGGCTGGGCGGGATCTATCCGCGCATCGTGGTGGAGCAAGAAGATGAGGACGGCCACGGCGAAATCATTCGTCCGCTGCTGGGGATCCGGCGGCGCGAACTGGAGCAGTATCTTGCCGACCTTAATCAGCCCTGGCGGGAAGACTCCAGCAACACCGATGCCAAGTTCACGCGCAATCGTGTGCGCAAGCTTGTGCTTCCATTGCTCGAGCGGGAGTTCAATCCCGCCGTTGTTGAAAGTCTTGCGGAACTAGCGGAGATTGCCCGCGATGAGGAGGATTACTGGGAGAACGAGGTGTCCGGCTGGCTGGGGACGGTAGTGCAGTGGTCGCAACCCGAATGGGCGCGCGGGCTGCCGGGTTTCGGGGATTCCGCGTCATTGGTGCAGATTCTGCCGTCACAGCCGCCGGTTCCTGATCCAGAATTGTTGGCTCGGCTGGAAGAGTCGGGTCCCGCTGTGATGAATGCTTCCGTAAGCCGCCCGTGGCTGCTGACCGAGCCCAGGGCCGTGCAGAGGCGGGTGCTGAAGGCGATTGGCGAGCAGGCGGGGATTCCGCTGGAATTCAAGCACATCGAAGAAATCCTGCGCTTCGCAGCCGAAAACGGCGCGTCTGGTAAAGAGCTATCGCTCGCCCTCGGATGGAAGATTGTTCGCGAGCCCGAGGAGATGGTGTTCGTCACGCCCGATCTGCGCCGGCACGAGCGTCTGCCGGACTATGAATACTTGCTGCCCGTGCCCGGGAGAGCGGCGGTGCTGGAACTGGGGGGAGTAATCGAGGCGTTGCGGGTTACTCCTGAGGCGCGGATCGCGGAGTATAATCCGCAGCAACTTCTTCGTGCGGATATATTGCCTCGATCATTGATCGTGCGCAACTGGCGTGCGGGAGACCGGTTTTGGCCAGCCCATACGAAGTCGCCGAAGAAAATCAAGGAATTACTGCAAGAGCGGCATGTGCCACAACCCGGGCGCCGGCTTTGGCCAGTCGCGGTGAGCGGAGAAGAGATCGTGTGGATGCGAGGGTGGCCAGTTCCGGCCAGATGGTGTGCCAAGCGCGATCAGGAAGCTGTGCTGATCCGAGAGCTGGCAGCCGATGACTCCAGGGTTTAACGGGTTAGTCTGAAAGCAGTTCAGAGCCAGGCGGGAGGAGGCCCACGGTTTGATGAACGCAGCAAGAGTCGAGCCACTTCGCCAGGTCATCGCGGCCGCCCAAATCCAAAAGCGGGTGAAGGAACTAGGCCGCCATATTTCCGATGACTACAAGGGACAGACAATCCAAGCTCTGGCGGTTCTGGAGAATGCATTCATGTTCATGGCGGATCTGGTGCGGGCATTGGATGTGCCCGTGGTCTGCCAGTTCATCAAACCCAAGTACAGCAGGCAGCCCAGCAAACAGGCGGGGAGCGACGCGGGAGAGATTACGGAGATCTTCTTCAGCCACGAGCCCGATATTCGCGGACAGCATGTTTTGCTGGTCGAGGGATTGGTGCATTCCGGAGTCACCAGCGAATTCCTGATGAACGATTTGCGCGCGCGAGGAGCGGCTTCCGTGAAATTAGTGACGCTGCTCGACCGCCAATCAGCTCGCCGGGTGGCTTTACAGCCTGATTATTTCGGGTTCCTGGTGGATGATATTTTCCTCGTGGGCTACGGTTTGGGCGCGGTGGAGCAAACCAACCGCAATATCCCTTATCTGGCCGCGGCGCCGATGCCCCCGATGACTTAAGTCATGATTATTCCCTTGACACAAGGTAACGATTCTGCTACCCTGTGTTTGTGATCGTCATTTCTCGCCTTCGTCCGCGTCTTTCAGTTGGGTCTCAACGTACTCAACTACTTCTTTCGGAAACAACTTCCGCAACACTTCTGGGTCTGGTAGCGGTTTCGGGTTGCGCTTCGTCTTGTGCGACTTCGGTTTCTTTTTAGGAGATGCCATGTTGACTGCCACTCTCTTGGATGTAATGGAAAAGTTTGGGACTGAGGACAAATGTCGGGAATACCTCGAAACGCTGCGTTGGCCCGAAGGTCCGACATGCCCACGTTGCAAGAACCCCTCGATTTCTAAAATAGTAAAGCGCAGTCAGTACGATTGTAACGATTGCCGCTATCAGTTCTCCGTCAAGGCAGGGACGATCTTCAATGACTCCCACCTGCCCCTGTCGAAATGGTTTCTGGTCACCTACTTGATCTGTGAATCTCGCAAAGGAATGAGTGCTAACCAAATCAAACGGATGATCGGCGGAAGCTACAAAACCGCATGGTATCTCTGCCACCGCATCCGGGCGGCCATGAAAGAAGCCGAGCGCCCGATGCTGGACGGTACGGTCGAGATGGACGAGACCTTTGTGGGCGGAATCCAGAAAGGGCACCAGAGTAAAGCAGGGCATGGATTGAGCACCAAGCAGATTGTTGTCGGTATTCGGCAGCGCGGCGGGGAGCTTCGTTTCTTTCACGCACAAGACGTAAAGAGCGGCACACTGGCGAAGTACGTGCGCGAGAACGTGAGCGCAGATGTTGAGGTAATCGTGACCGACGAATACATGTCCTACCCCGCCGCAATGCGTGAGACTTCCATGACCGACCACCATAAGACGATCAGACATAAAGCGAAAGTTTACGTTGATGGCGAGGTCCATACGAACACCGTGGAATCCGCCTTCTCGCTCTTGAAACGCGGCATCATGGGAACATGGCACAAGATCAGCGCGAAACATCTCGCGGCCTACCTGGACGAAATGACTTTCCGCTTCAATCGCCGGAAGAATCCGCACTTGTTTACCGAGACGCTGCGCCATATGGTTACTGCACCCGTTCTGACTTTTGAGAACTTGACGGCTGAGGAGTCGGCTGCTTAATTGTAGGTTTATCCTCGAATTCCCCTAGATAATCATCCTTCCACTCAACCCCTGTAACCTTAGGCTTCGGCCCAAACTGCTTGAGTAGCTCGTCGTAATATTTGTATCCAGTATTCGTAAGAGATTTCAATTCGCCATCAGGGTAGAGCACATCTATCGAAGTCGCCGGACCCACGGAGTCGAGAATTTCTGCCAAAGTCTTGGCCTCGTAGAGATAGTAGATCGCCTTACTTAGTTGAGTTTCTTCCCAGTCGTATTCCCTTCGATATAGAGGCGGTACAGCTATAGATGCGCCCTCTCCGATGGCCCCAAAATGATTTTCTATCGTAATTTCTCCCGATTGCTGGCTAACTTTACAAATCGCTGGAACATCGTCGCCGTCGTCATCTTTCACAAAGCCAGCAACCAAAACTGATGCTCCCAGTTTCAAGCTAGCAATTTGGTCCATGTAAGGTTCGGCTAGTGTTTGGTTGTCCTTTGTCCATTCGAGAAACTTGTCGTAGTTCATTCCGAGCTTCATCAAGCAGTATTCCTCTTTCAGATTTCTGCCATGTGTGCTGCGCCGATGGTCACCAAGTCCCTGAGATTTGAAGCGGTGATCTCTTGCGACGAAAGCACTTTGGAAATTGCACTTGTCAACTCCTTCGACCGCGACGCCTTACCAGCCATCAACGCAATCCAACCCTTATTTAGTCGTTGAAACTTGTCAAATGTTTGCGTGCTACCCAATGCGGTCGTGGCTTTCCAGTCAATACACGTGACAATGCGGGACTTTTTCTTCTCAATACATCCGGCTGCAATGCAAAGCGTCATGCGTGTTCCTCCAACGTGAGCCTCAAAATCCTCATCATCTGGGATTGGCTCCAATTCAAAGGGGTATCTAAGCACAGACACCCCCTTGCGTCAAAGGAATAATCGTGACTTAAGTCATGGAGAGAGCGGCGCGCCTTTTTTGGAGGGACAAGGTAGAATAAAAGGCTAAGGGAATTTCCCCTATCCAAATTGGTTGAAGCGCATCTAATTTAGTGTCAGGAGCCTCGGCCGCATATGTTTGATCGGCCCCCGGTCTCTTTTAGGAGTTCTTGGTGAATTCAACAGTCAAAACCGTAGCTTTTTGGCTCGTGATCGGTTTGTCCGCGCTATTACTGTGGCAGGTAATTCAAGCTGGCCGCAGCGGGCAAAAGGACAAGGAAGTCAATTTCTCCCAGTTCACGAGTGACGTGGATCAGGGCAAAGTGCACGACGTCCTGGTCGATGGCATGCAGTTGCACGGGAAATATACCGACGGCTCCGCCTTCCATACTACGGTTCCGGCAAATTATCCCGAGATGATCAAGGAACTGCATGACAAGGGTGTCTCGATGACCTTCCGGGACGCCAATAGCGGAAGTTGGCCCTTGCAGTTGCTGGGAACGTGGGCTCCGCTCATCTTGCTGGGAGCGCTGTGGTTCTTCATGATCCGCCAGATGCAGACGGGCGGCAACAAGGCGCTGTCGTTCGGAAAGAGCCGTGCGCGCCTGCTTTCTATGCAGCAGAAGAAAGTCACGTTCAAGGACGTGGCGGGCGTGGAAGAGGCAAAGGAGGAACTGCGCGAGATTATCGAGTTTCTGCGCGAGGCCCAGAAGTTCCAGAAACTTGGCGGCAGGATTCCTAAAGGCGTGCTTCTGGTTGGACCTCCGGGAACCGGCAAGACGCTTTTGGCTCGGGCGGTTGCTGGCGAAGCGAATGTGCCGTTCTTTTCCATCTCCGGTTCGGACTTCGTGGAAATGTTTGTGGGCGTCGGCGCCAGCCGCGTGCGCGACCTGTTCGAACAGGGCAAGAAGAATGCGCCGTGCATTATTTTCATCGACGAGATTGACGCTGTTGGGCGCCATCGTGGTGCCGGTTTAGGCGGTGGCCACGACGAGCGTGAACAGACATTGAACCAGTTGCTGGTGGAGATGGACGGCTTCGAATCGAATGAAGGCGTCATTCTCATGGCGGCGACGAATCGGCCCGATGTGCTCGACCCGGCACTGCTGAGGCCTGGGCGCTTTGACCGGCGCGTTGTGGTCAGCCGCCCGGATGTCCGGGGCCGTGAAGAAATTCTGCGCGTGCACACTCGCAAGATTCCTCTTGCCGAGGATGTCGATCTCACGGTGCTGGCGCGCGGAACTCCTGGATTCTCCGGCGCGGACCTTGCCAACATGGTTAACGAAGCGGCTTTGGCGGCGGCGCGGCAGAATCGCAAGGCCGTGCTGATGTTCGACTTCGAAGTCGCTAAAGACAAAGTTCTGATGGGCGTGGAGCGCAAGTCGCTGATTCTTTCCGATGAGGAAAAGAAAGTCACGGCGTATCACGAAGCGGGGCACGCACTGGTGGCGGCGAAGCTTCCCGGTTCGGATCCGGTACACAAAGTCACGATTATCCCGCGCGGCATGGCGTTGGGTGTGACCATGCAGTTACCGGTGGACGACCGGCACAACTACACGCGGGAATATTTGAAGACCGACCTGGCGATACTGATGGGCGGACGTCTGGCCGAGGAATTGTTCCTCAACCAGATGAGCACCGGCGCGGGAAACGACATCGAGCGGGCCACTGAAATGGCTCGCAAGATGGTTTGTGAGTGGGGCATGAGCGATCTTGGGCCTCTGACTTTCGGTAAGAAAGAAGAGCAGATTTTCCTGGGCCGCGAGATCAGCCAGCACCGCGATTACAGCGAAGACACGGCCATCAAGATTGACAATGAGGTCCGCAAGCTGGTGAACCACGGTTACGAAACGGCGAAGAATATTCTAGAGGGGAATCGCGATACGCTGCAGAAGATAGCGGCGGCTTTGCTGGAGCGGGAAGTGCTGGATGCCTCCGAAGTGCTGCTGCTGGTGGACGGCAAGGAACTGCCTCCGATGAAGTCTCCTTCGAAGCCCGATGACGGTGTCCAGCAGGTATTGAAGCCCGAGCCGGGACGTGGAATCGTGAAGGGCGGGGAAAGCCCAGCGCGAGCTTAGAACAGTTCTCAGCAATTAATCTTTCAGTTTAGGGGCGGCTTAAACAGCCGCCCCTAATTTTTATGGTCAGAAAAGACAAGGGCGCTTCGAGGCGTGTACAATTGCGGCCGCTTACATTCCACATTCGATTTAATCCTCGCTTAAGAATTAAGCCCACCGGGCTCTGTTCGAATCGGGCATCATACCGGAGAGAACCGATCCTCGCCGGAATTCCAAACACAATAAGGAGAACTATGCGAAAGCGAACAATCTGGGGCGTTTGTTTGCTCACTCTTTGCCTTGCCTTGGCCACTGTAGGGCCGACGCAGGCGCAAACGGCGGCCAAATCCAAGCCGCCTGTGTACACCTACGTTGCGACATGGGATGTTCCTCGTGCGCAATGGGGCGATATGGCCAAGCTCGATGAGCAGGACAAGCCCCTGCTCGACAAACTGGTCGCCGATGGCACTCTTATCGGCTACGGCGCTTATTACAACCTGATTCACCAGGAAGGCGAACCCACGCATGGCAGCTGGTTCACCGCAACTTCCGAGGGCAACCTGCTGAAGGCTTTGGAAGCGATTTATGCCCAGCCCGCGTCGATTGGCGCGGCGGTGCAGGGCGCGTCCAAGCATTGGGACCAGATCCTGACCGGGGACATCTACAACTCCAAGGCGGGAGCGTCCACGGGTTATCTGACTTGGTCGAAATGGGATGTGAAGCCGGGCCAGATGCACGCCTACAACGAATTGACGAAGAGCGTGTTTGTTCCGATTCTGGAGAAGCTGCTGGCAGAAGGTGCGATCACGTCGTACGGGCAGCTCACCGAGGACTACCACACGGGAAAATTGGGAACCGTCTACGACTACATCACGGTCCCCGACGCCGCGTCCTTGGATAAGGCGAACAAGGCATTCGAAGATGCCTTCAGCAATCCCGCGATCGGCGACGCTATTCGGGCATTGACGGAGCGCGAAGGACATCGAGACTTCCTCGTTCGTCTCCGCTACATGACCAGCAAGTAGTTGCCGCGCCCCATCTTTTCCAATGCTGGAAGGGATGGGGCGAGCTTTTTAGCCGTTCACGATGCTCATCATGTGTTCGGGATAGCGATCCCCAGCCGCCGCTCCAGTGGGAAAGATTTCGTCGATACGGCGCAGGTCTTCCTTGCTGAGCTTCACGTCGAGCGCGGCAACGTTCTCTTCCAGATACTTGCGGCGCTTGGTGCCCGGGATGGGCACGATGTTTTCATCCTGAGCGAGCACCCATGCCAGAGCTAACTGTGCGGGCTTGCAACCTTTTTCCTTTGCGATTTCCTCGACCCGGTGCACGAGGTCAAGGTTCCTCTGAAAGTTCTCACCCTGAAATCGAGGAGAAAATCTGCGGTAGTCGTCCTCGGGGAAATCCTCGAATCTCGTGAACTGGCCGGTAAGAAAACCGCGTCCGAGCGGACTGTAAGCCACGAAGCCGATGCCCAGTTCGCGGCAAGTGGCGAGAATCTCGTCCTCAGGTTCGCGGCTCCACAGCGAATATTCAGTTTGCAAAGCAGCAACGGGATGTATTTTCACCGCGCGCCGCAGAGTTCGTGGCGATGCTTCCGAGAGGCCGATGTGCCGAATTTTCCCATCTTGCACAAGCTTGCCCAGCGCCCCCATCGTCTCTTCGATCGGCGTAGCAGGGTCGACGCGATGCTGGTAGTAAAGATCGATCGTTTCAACCCCCAGCCGTTTCAAACTTGCTTCACAGGAGCGCTGGATGTAGTCGGGCTTACCATTCACGCCGCGGACTGACGGATTGGCGGGATCGCGAACGATGCCAAATTTCGTAGCCAGCACGATCTCGTCACGTTTACCTTTGATGGCCCGACCAACCAGTTCTTCGTTTTTGTACGGCCCATACACATCTGCCGTATCGAGAAAATTGATGCCGAGTTCGAGGGCACGATGAATTGTGGCGATGGATTCGTCGTCGTCGCGTCCACTATAAAACTCCGACATGCCCATGCAGCCGAGACCAAGGGCGGAAACTTTGAGCCCGCAACGTCCAAGTTCGCGAATTCGCATGATGATTTCCTTTCTGAACAACCTGCTGGAATTTATGAAGGTCGCCAGCTAATAGATCAAAGCTAATAGATGCGGATGAGCGGCTTCTGGGATTCAGTGACATTGCCCACGTGACGTGCCGGAACGCCAGCAGTCTGCAGTTCGAGGAGCAATTGCTCGCGGTGTTCCCCGGCGACGCAGATGAGAAGTCCGCCGGCGGTCTGAGGATCAAAAAGCACTGTCTTGAACCCGTCGCTGAGCGGGGCTTCGTAACTGACCAGGCATTCGGCAAAGTCGCGGTTGTTCTTGAGGCCGCCGGGCACGTATCCCGCGCGAATGCACTCCAAAGCTCCTGGCAAGACTGTGATCTCCTTCGAAAAGAATTGCAGCGCCACGTGGCTGGCCAGCGCCATTTCGCGGGCATGTCCGATCAGGCCGAACCCTGTTACATCAGTCATGGAATGGATATGAAAATCTCCCTGCTGAATTACGTCCGCAGCGCGCTTGTTCAGCGTAGTCATCGACTGCACGGCTGCGTCGATCCATGCCGGCTCGGCTTTGCCTCTCTTGATTGCAGTGGAAATGACTCCGGTGCCTAACGCCTTGGTGAAGATGAGAGCGTCACCTGGCTTCGCCCCAGCATTGGCGAGAATCTTCTTCGGATGGATGAGCCCGGTAACCGAATAGCCGAATTTGGTTTCTTCGTCGCGAATGCTGTGTCCGCCGATTACGGTGCATCCGGCCTCGATCATTTTCGAGAGGCCGCCAGCGAGTATGCGCTCGAGAATTTCCAGTTCGGCTTTCTCCGGGAAACAGACCAACGCCAGAGATGTGAGCGGCTTGCCGCCCATTGCGTAGACGTCGCTCAGCGCGTTGGTTGCGGCGATCTGGCCGAAAGTGTAAGGGTCGTCGACGATGGGAGTGAAGAAATCGACAGTTTGCACCAGCGCCTGATCGGGCGCGATTTGATACACTCCGGCGTCGTCGGCGTGGTCGAAGCCGACTAGAACATTCGGGTCGTGTTGCCGGGCTAATTTCCCAAGCACCGTGTCCAGCGCCGCTGGACTCAGCTTGGACGCTCAACCCGCAGCTTTTACCGACTCCGTCAAGCGAAATGGCTTCGCATCCGACATGGAGTCATTGTACCGATTATCAATAAGTGCTTGATGGGAGGTCTGCGGCTTCCTACTTTACCGCGACATTGGTGACCCGAATATCTGGATTCTGGCGATTCCACTGCGCGGAAATACTCTCAAAGGTAAGTCGAAAAGGTTCGGTCTGCCCCGGCCCAAGCGGCGAAGTGCCGAACGCAACGGCTTCTGGATAGGGGCCGCTGGTTTTTAAGACTTGCAGCGGAAGCTCCTCCCGCTGGGCGACTTGTCCCATTTCATCTTTGAAATCCACTTCGACAACCACGCTCGTGATCGTTTTGTCCCCCGCATTGGTTACAATTCCGTCAATGTAGCTGATGGTTGCTCCGACAAAATTTTGCTCGGCGCTGAGCCGTAGATCGGAGAGCTTGAGATTTGTCGCGTACGGCGGTGGTCCGGACGGGCCCTTCGGCTTACCTCGGAGGAGAAACGCAGCCACCACGGCGATGATGATGACGACCGCGACGGCTATCGCGATCGTACGCCCACTCGAATCGGGTTCTTCGGTTACTGGAGTTGGCTGGATCAATCCGCCCATGCCACTCGATTGTACTCTGGAGGTCAGTTGCTGGTCTTGACGAATGCGGCTATGAATAGCAGGCCGAACAGCAGATCGACGCAGCCGAGTGCCAAATCCTGGGGATGCAACCGATGTTGCAGATACAGCACAATGAGGGAAGCGCCGTAGCCAAATTTCTCGAGCACTGAGGGAATCATCATCGGGCGCAGGCGTAATGGATCTGTGGCAATCACGAAGAATGCCACCTGAAAGGCCAATCCCACGCTGATGAAGCCGTAGTAAAACGCGGGATGCGTGATCGGCGGCGGATCCTTTTGCCCGATCAGATCGAAGATGAAATACAGCGGCGTGAGAACCAGCACGCCCCAGATCGCCGCAATCCAAAATACAATCTTGGCGAACTTCATGGAACGCTCCGCTATTCTCCGCCTACCGTGAGGCCATCGATCCGCAATGTAGGAGCTGCCACCGAGCCGCGGAACTCGAGATCGCTGGCGATCTCCGAGATGTTGAAGAACATTTCCTTCAAGTTTCCGGCCACGGTGATTTCTTCGACGGGGTAGACAAACTCTCCGCCCGAAATCCACAAGCCGGAGGCGCCACGGGAATAATCGCCAGTCACAAGGTTCGCGCCGTGGCCGAGGAACTCAGTCACGTAAAGCCCTTCTTTGATCTCAGAAATCAATTCTTTCGGTGTTCTTGTTCCCGGTTGCAGGAAGTAGTTCCCCGGTCCGATGCCCGGCGTGCCGGCCAGTCCGCGGGAAGCATTTCCGGTAGTCTTGAGCCCCAATTTTTTCGCGGTGTATGTATTCAACAAGTAGGAACTGAGGACGCCTTTCTCGATGACCACAGTTCGCCGCGTCGGAACGCCTTCGCCATCGAACGGGCTGGTGCCAAAGCCTCCCGGGATGGTGCCGTCGTCGATGATGGTGACGTTGTCGCCGGCGATTTTCTGTCCCAACTTGCCGGCGAGAAACGAGGCGCCGCGATAGACCGAGTCACCGTTGATTCCCTCGAAAATATGTTCGAGGATCGACGTCGCGACCATGGGGTCAAAGATGATTGGCACTTGGGCGGTTTTCGCCTTGCGCGCCCCCAAGCGGCGCAGCGTGCGTTGAGCCGCGACCTTGCCGACCTGCTCGGGCGACTCAAGCTTGCTCAGGGTTCGCGCGACGGAGAACCAATAGTCGCGTTGCATCGCGCCGCTCTCGGTTTGCGCGATGGGCACAGCTGCCACGGAGCAATAAGATCTTCGGTATTCGCCGACGAAGCCATGCGAGTTGGCCAGAACCTTGTGACCGGTTGCGGCGTCAAATGATCCGCCTTCAGAATTCTTGATGCGCGGATCGAAATCGAGCGCGGCTTTTTCGGCGCGGCGGGCGTAGTCGATACGATAGGGACCGGGTAGGGAATAAACGTCTTCGTGGTAAAGATCGAGGTCGCCGGTTAGCGAGCCAAGTTGCGCGGGTTCGGGGATGCCTCCGAAGGGATCTTCCGAGGTGATCTTCGAAAGTTCGAGGGCAGATTTCACCATGCGGTCGAGGCTGTCGCGCGAGAAATCGCTGGAATAGGTGCTGGCCGCGCGCTGGCCGGAGAAGACACGCACGCCGATTGATCTCGATCCCGATTCCTTCAGCGTTTCGACCTGGCCGAGGCGGACCAGCGTGGAGAATTCGTCGCCTTCGCGCACCACACATTCGGCTGCGGTGGCGCCGCCGTTCATGGCGCGGCGGACGATGTCCTGGGCGACGGAGCGGAAGTCAGTTTCTAGCTTCGGGTTTCCGGTTTCTAGTTGAGTAGAAGACATAAGAAATTTCTTACCACGGAGCCACAGAGACACGGAGTAGATCAAGAACTAGGGTCTGGAAAATGGGGCTGCTTTCAATTCGACCCGTAGAGCCCAAGCCCGAACCCAACAAAATAAATCACGACCGCAGAGAGCAATACCGCACCAGAGACACGCAGCCCACGACCATGGCGACTTTTCGGTTCGCCATTCCTCGGGGACAGACCACTGCGCCACAAATCGGCAGCGCCTGATGAGAAAAGCAAAAATCGAAACTGCCCAACAACATGTCAAATCGTCACGTCGCAATCTCGTCCGACTTGCGATCCAATACAGCCCGCCAACGAATTTCTCTGTGTCTCTGTGCCTCTGTTGTGAAAACGCAGTTTACTGCATGAAGCCGCCAGGATCCTTCTTGGCGGTGCCGCCGACGGTCAGGCGATCAATCTTGATCGTCGGAATGCCGACGCCCACGGGCACGGCCTGCCCATCCTTGCCGCAAGTGCCGACACCTTCATCCAGCTTCAAATCGTTGCCCACCATGGAGACCCGCGTCAGAACATCTGGCCCGTTGCCGATCAAGGTTGCACCTTTGATAGGCGCCGTGATCTGCCCGTCTTCAATCATGTACGCTTCGGAAGCTCCAAAAACGAACTTGCCGTTGGTGATATCGACCTGGCCGCCACCGAAGTTTACGGCGTAAATGCCGCGTTTCACCGAGCGGATGATGTCTTCCGGATTGTCCTGACCCGCCAGCATATAAGTGTTCGTCATGCGCGGCATGGGAATATGCTCGTAGCTCTCGCGGCGTCCGTTGCCGGTGTCGGAGATGCCCATCAGTCGAGCGGAGAGCTTGTCGCTCAGGTAACCCTTCAGAATTCCCTTCTCGATCAGCACAGTTTCCTGTGTGGGCTCGCCTTCGTCGTCCACGTTCAGCGAACCCCGCCGCCACGGCATGGTCCCGTTATCGATGACAGTACACCCTTCACTGGCCACGCGCTTTCCAATCAACCCGGCAAACGCCGAAGTCTTCTTGCGATTGAAATCGGCTTCCAGGCCATGTCCGACCGCTTCGTGAAGCAGAACGCCAGGCCATCCCGGGCCGAGTACGACTTCCATGTCGCCGGCGGGAGCCTCGCGAGCATCAAGCTGCAAGATCGCCTGCCGCGCAGCTTCCTTGGCGAAGTATTCGGGATTCTTGTCGCCAAAGAAAAAGTCGAGAGCCACGCGTCCACCGCCGCCGGAGCCACCGCGAGCTGAATTGTTTTCGGTCTTAGCGATACAGGAAACGTTCATGCGGGCCAGCGGTTGGGAATCCTCGGCGAACGTCCCATCGGAGGCGACGACGAGAATATTCCGCAGTTCGTCGGAGTAGCTGGCGCGGACTTCCTGAATGCGCGGATCGTAAGCGCGCGCCGCCTTGTCGGCCCGCATCACCAGCTCAACCTTGGCGGTGATCTCGGCATCGACCGAAGGCAAGGTCACGGGATAGAGGCTGCGAGCGGCGGCGTGCTGAAAACCAGCCACGGAAGTCTTAGCCGGAGCGCTGGCAATCAAGGCCGCGGTACGCGCCGCGTGCAAAATGCGGCTGGCGGAAAGGTCATCGGTATAAGCATAACCAGTGCGCTCGCCAGAGACCACGCGCACTCCGCAACCGGCCGAAATCCCTTGCGAAGCGGACTTCACCATGGACTCGTCCACCATCAGCGAGGTCGAAGAGAGGTATTCAAAATAAAGGTCGGCGTAGTCGCCGCCAGCCGATAGCGCGGCCGCCAGGTAATGTTCGAGGTCGTTTTCCGTGACGCCGTAGTGATCAAAAAAGAAGCGTTGTTTATCTGCGAGATGTTGTTTATCCAAGCTTTTACCCACGAAAGTTAGATGCCGCCGTGCTGGACCCGGACTCAGTTCTGCGGATCTGTCCATTATCCCACAGGCAGATTCGCACTAGCTGGTGAATCATCCACAGGCGCTGGGTAACGATGGTTACTTGTCACAGAGGGCGGACATGTCCGCACTGGACAATCTGCCATGGTCGACCCCAAATGCCAACGGTGACGCCGCAGGCCCTTACACGCACAGTGCAGGATTTTCTCAGCGAGGCGGCAGGAGCCGTCGTGTTGGAAAACGGCGCGGTCGCCTTTGACCTTGCGCGATCCAAGTATTCCATCTCCGGGGAATGCAACCGGTGCCTGCTGCATTTGTGGTCGGCGGAGCGAAACTCCGTGCGCCGCGTACTGGAGGCTGAAGTCAAGAATGGCACGCTGCGACTGGCCGTTCAAAGGCTGGGACAGGCGCGACCTTCGAAGCTGGAAATCTGCCGCGAACGCGATCGCCGGTCCCCCTCCACTCGGCGCGTCTGCCGTGCCGCCTACGAGCAGAAGCTTCAGAGAACCCTGGAACGAAATTTCCCGGAGTTCAAACTCGCAAAGCTAACGAGTGGAATGGATCTGGAGAAGTCGTTTGGGCCGATCTACGCCCGAGGTTTGATCCGCCGCGGGCGGACGGCCTTTGCACTACTAGGAATAAACGCTCAGGAAACGCAATCGTCGATCGATGCAGCGCTCACATTCGGAATTCTGTGGCTCGATGTCTGCCGGCAGGCGCAGGGCCCAAATGTATTGGTGGAAGGGCTCAAACTGTTTGTTCCAACTGGAACTTCCGGACTTGTGCGGGAGCGCATGGCAAACTTGAGCCGCGATGCCGCGAAGTGGTCGCTGTTTGAACTGGACGAACGTCACGATGCGCTGGTAGAGATCGATTGCGCGGATCGCGGAAATGTATCAACGCGGTTGGTCCATGCCTCCGATCAGGAACAAGCGCGCTCACGCTTTAGCGATTCGATCGCGAGAGTGCAGGAAATCCTGCCGAATTGCGAAGCCAGCGTGCTGTCGGCGGCGGAAGTTGCTTTCCGATGGCGTGGGCTGGAGTTTGCCCGCGCCCGGCTGGGAACTGTTCCCGGATCGTTTCGCAGCACGGAGGAAATTGTTTTCGGGGTCGGGGCTGAGGAAAGGGTTCTGGAGAAGAACAACGAAGCTGAATTCGCCGAACTCGCGCACTGTTTGCGGGATACGCGCCATCCCTATGGTCCGCGTCAACATCCGTTGTGGCGGTTGCGTCCGGAGAGATGGCTCGAGTCGCTGGTTGTCGGCGATGTCAGCGTGGTCGATGACCGTCTGGATGCCTCGGGCCAGTATTCGCAAGTCCCGGCTTTCTCTGCCGCCGACCGTGCCATGATCGATGTATTAACCACCACGCACGCGGGACAGCTGGCCGTTGTGGAGCTGAAGGCCGACGAAGATATCCATCTGCCCCTGCAAGGGGTCGACTACTGGTCGCGCGTGGAATGGCATCACGCGCGCGGAGAGTTTCCTCGCTTCGGATATTTCTGCAGCAAGGAACTTTCGCCCGAAAAGCCGCTTCTGTTTCTGGTGGCTCCCGCCCTGCACGTGCACCCCACTACCGATACTCTGCTCTGCTATCTCTCACCTGAGATCGAGTGGGAATTCGTAGGCATTGACGAGCGCTGGCGGGAGGGAGTAAAAGTCGTGTTCCGGAAACGAGCCAACCGAAGCGCAAGGGGCGGACGCGAATCGACTGGGCGTGCTGCCAGCTGAGCTCGGTAAACCGCGCGAACCACTATCAATCCTTCCAAACTCCCAGCAGGCGGCGCACATCGATTAATTGCGCCACGTGGTAGGCATTGTGGTCGGCCACCAGCAGCGCCTCACGCAGAATGGTCTGGCCATCGCCCCAAGGGATGGGAGCATACAAATCGGTCTTTGGATTCTCGACGAGTTCCTGGATCGTTTTCATATCTTCGCGAAATTGCTGAACGCTCTTATTCCATGCGGCTGCGCTCGCTGGCGCCTCTTTCTTGGGCCAGTAATCCTCCGGCCACTTGCGAGCCTCGTACTTTGGATTGCGACTGAATTCGAGAATGTCCCACTGTGCCAGGCGCAGGTGCTCGAGCAGCATCCACGCGGAGTGCGGAAGCCCCTCGGGTTTCACCCCGCGCAACTTCTCGGGCAGGCTCTTCACCGCATCATCAAAAGTGGCATGAGCGCCACCGCCGGCGAGCAGGTAGATAACATGCTCGCGAAGCAGTTTGTCTTGCGATGTTTCGGTCGCCATTTTCGTCATTATCTTCCTTTAGCTTGAGATTTCCGATGTTCCCATTCGACTCTCATTCTGTGTGCGGAGATCTTGTTCTGGCCCCTCACCCCGCAAGATGCGCCCAATGCCACGCACGATGCGGCGCATCGGGCAGGCGCCTTTCTCATCCACAAGGAATATTTCGCCGATGCGATGGCCGCGGTAGTACCAGCGCTTGAGCAGTGCAAGGTGTTCCATGGTCGTGAGCGCGGAATGTGCTTTCACAATTGCGAATGAATCAAGAGCTTGTTGCACCCGCGATTCCATCGACTGCGACTTCGTGTGCTCCGCGGTTTGGATGCAGAATGTCATTGGACCGGAGATCACACCACAGTCGACCCGAAAAAAAGCGACCGAGTCCCCGAGATGGCAAGGCTGGACGATCAATCCGGACAGGCGGTCGAGGCGGCGGACGATCTCAGGAATCTGGGATAGGATCGGCTTCAATTTTTCGAGTCGTACATGAATCGCGGCAGCCTCCTCGAAGGCAAGGTTGGCTGACGCAGCCTCGCGCTGCGCCGAAAATTCCCGAGCCAGAGAATCCCCCTGGGTATCAAAGTAGGCTTGCACCCGTGCTGTTTCGCCCGAATATCCTTCGTCGCTGCAGCCCTTGAAACATGGGGCAAGGCACATCTTCATCTCGGAATAGATGCAGCCAGGAAACGCGGGATCGGGATGCAGATCGTCCACGCAGCGCCGCATCTTGAAGAAATCGAGCGAATCATTCATAAACTTCTCGGCAGACGTGCGGGAGGCAAACGGCCCGTAGTAAACGTTGCGGCCCTTGAGGCGCCCCATGCGCGTGGTAATGGAAGCGCGGGGATACTCATTCTCAAGGTGCAACTTCACCAGGGACGCGAAACGGAAGCGCAATCGGTCGGAGTAAGTCTTCGGGAAAGTGGAGCGAAGGGCTCGATAAAGCAAGAATCCGGATTCGAAGTCGGAGCCAGTCGGCGCGTACTCGATGGAACGAACGCGATTGCGCAGGTTCAGCTTCTTGGTTCGCTCTTCTACCGGACCCAGCAACCGCTGGAGCCGGCGGCGGAGATTCGCGGTCTTGCTGACGTAAGGCTCGGCCTGCGCATCTTCTCCGCGAAGTGAAAACACGGCCGGCGCAGCCGGGACCGCGGAAAAAATCTCCGCGTCGCGTTCAGGCGCGAACTCCAGGCTCTCAGTCAGCACGAAGCTATTGTAAGCAAGTCCTCACCGCAGAGATGGCATGAATAGGACATCGGTTCCTAGGCGGTTCTCTCGTCCCAACAGGTATATTCGTAGTGTAGCAAGGACATCGCATGATTAAACTCTGCAATTTCACAGTTATTCTGCTCTTAGCGCTCTACTGCCGAGCGGAGCAGCGTCCCGCTGCGCTTACGCCGCAGCAAGTTGACCAGATCGTGGACCGTCTCCTTAGCGGTCTCGGAGACTATGTATTTCCAGAAGTCTCGGAAAAATTGCAGAGCCAGATACGAATGCATCGATCTGAGTATCGTGCCCTAAGTGACTCCAAAGCTCTTGCCGCCAGACTGACCGAAGACCTGCGGGCCGTAGGGCTCGACCATCATCTTGAAGTCTCATTTGGCGAGGAGCTCGGCGTGCAAAAGGAGCCCACTCCCGCGGAGAAACAGCACGCGCATGCTTTTGATCTTGCGAATGGGCACGGCGTTCGGAGCGGCCGCCGCTTGCCGGGAAATGTTGGCTACGTTGATCTGGCTTATTTCTCGCCTGATTCAGAGGCCGGAACGGCCCTTGCCGCCGCTATGCAACTGGTCAGCGGCGCCGACGCCCTGATCGTGGATTTGCGGCGCAACGGCGGCGGCAGCGGCGAGACCGCTACGGCATTACTGAGCTACTTCTTCGAGGAACCGATTCAGCTGTCGTCAATTGTGGAACGCAAGAATGGTCAACTGCTGGAGCGGCAGAAGTGGACCATGCCCTACGTCGCTGGGCCGCGTTACCTCGGCAAACCCGTATTTGTCCTGACCAGCCGTCGCACCCACTCTGCCGCGGAGCTATGTGCCTATGATCTCAAGAACACGCATCGCGCCACCCTCGTCGGCGAGCGCACTGCAGGGGACGCAAATTCAAGCACGGGTGAGATCGCATTGGGCTACGGTTTCTCTGCGTTGATTCCCAACGGTCAGACTAAGAGCCCGATCACCCACACCAACTGGGAAGGGACAGGCGTCGAACCCGACGTCGCCGCGACTGCAAGTGACGTATTAGTCGCGGCCTACAAGCTTGCCCTCGAAGATATGAAACCCAGCGTGGAGTCAGAGGAACTAACAAAGGAGCGCCAGCTTGCTGTTCAAGATCCGCAGGCTGCTCTGGCCGAGGAAATCACTGGATTCCAGAAGAAGTAGCGAGATTCGCAGCCTTCGTCGAGCCTTGGCCCGTCAGGACACATACATTCCGGAGATCTCAACGCAAACGTATCACTCTCTTTGAATCTGGACTTACCGGAAGCTGGCGCTGCGAAACTTCTGGCGGAAATCCTCGCCTTCCATCTTGATGACGCGGCACATCTCATGCAACCGCGAACGCATGCGCTCCCCGATGCGATCTCCCAAGCTCTCCGTGCGCGCTGCGGCTCGTACGGCCGAACCTCCGCCATTTGCGCCCGCGGCGGGCTGATCCTCAAAGTTTGTGGTGATGATCGTCGTTCGGCTCTCGTTGTAGCGGCTGTTCAGAATAAGGCTTACTGTGTCCCAAACCCATTCGGTTGGTTTTACCGCGCCTAGCTCATCGAGCACCAGGACATCGGTCTCAAACACGGGACGAAGCACGTCCAATTCGGTGGTTTGAACCGTGCTGTTATAGGAATTCTGAATTTCCTTTAGTAGCTCGCGATAGTCGTAAAACAAGCAGGAGATGCCCTTGTTGAGGACGAGTTCCTTTGTGATCGCAACCGCCAGATGAGTCTTGCCGGTACCAATCTTGCCGATAATTAGAAGTCCGGTACCATCGCGCGGATCGTATTCCTGGGCGAACTTGGCAGCGGAAAGATGAGCCAACGCCAGCGACGCATGGGCGCCCGGGAAATCTGTGGTGTAGCTGGCGAGTTCGCAATGTTCGTAGCGCTTCGGAATGCGCGCCGCCGCGAGCAACGTCTGGTTCCTGGCACGCAACTGGCAATCACAGCGCGTAACCCGGCGATCTCGCGGTGCGCCAGAGCTGGCTGGAAGCGCCTTCCACCCCGTCCCCTCGCAAAGAGGGCAAACCTCCGCCGCGGTTTTGATCACGTTCAACCTCCCAGCCCTTTCTCCGAAAAAGTGTCTGTCTGACTTTGCACCCAAACGCTTGCTTCCGGCAAGGGTCAAAGGCAAGGCTCCTGTGCACAACCTGTGAAGGTGCGCCCGCCTCTGTGGAGGCATGAGGAAAACTCGTGATCCGTGGCCAGCGGACGGTGGTCAGTCAAAGATCCAGGGCTGTGCGCGTTACTGGCCACTGACTGCCGGCCACTGTCCCCAAAACCCGCTACTCCGGCCACAATCCGGGACGAGGGGGTGCGAAACAGGCTTCGGGCGCGGATTTTCACAGTTGACATTCTCTACGGAGAGAGGAGAATACCTCCCGTCAGGTTTCCCAACTCAGACACGAGCTTTTTGTCCTCCCGGTATTGTGCTGGGTATGAACGAGACCTGCGAGGAGAAACTATGAATAAAGCCGATCTGGTTGACAAGATCGCGGGCGCTTGCGAAATCAGCAAAGCGCAGGCTACAACTGCGATTGACACTGCCGTGAGCAGCATTACGGGTGCTTTGCGGAAAGGGGATCGGGTAGCTCTTATAGGTTTCGGCACTTTCTCGATATCGCAGAGAAAGGCGCGGAACGGGCGCAATCCGCAGACTGGCGCCACTATTAAAATCGCTGCCCGTAAGGTCGCGAAGTTTTCCCCTGGGGCCGAGCTGAAAAAAGCCGTTAACAAAAAGTAAGACGGAGAAATTTGTTACGGAAACGGCAGGGGGTCGGCCCTGCCGTTTTTCCTGTCCACTGGAAACGAAACCCAGGCGGCTACAATGGCTTGAACATGATTGCCCATCTGCGCGGAACATTGTTGTCCAGGCATCCGAATCAAGTTGTAGTGGAAACGGCCGGCGTTGGCTACGAAATCAACATCAGCGTGCCCACGTTCTCGGAACTCCCTGCGAACGGGACAGTAGTAGCGCTCCACATCCATACCCATGTGCGGGAGGACTTGATCGCACTTTATGGATTTCTCCGCCCCGCCGAGAAGCAATTGTTTGAGAAGTTGATCACCGTCAGCGGCATAGGGCCGAAACTCGCCATCACTATTTTGAGTGGCATGGCGGCGAGCGAGATGGCGGGGGCGATCCGCGGCAACGATCTGGCGCGGCTCACTAAAATTCCGGGCATCGGCAAGAAGACAGCCGAGCGCATGGTGTTGGAACTGCGCGACAAATTACCCGAGACCGTGGATGTTTCCGTGTCTCGTATGCCCGTGATCAGCGCCGTGGAAGAAGATGTACTGTCTGCGCTCGTGAACCTTGGCTATCAACGGGCAGCCGCCGAAAAAGCGCTGGCACCTATCGTCAAGAACGGCAATCGCGGATCGTTCGACGCCTTGTTCCGGGAGGCTCTTGCCGGGCTGTCGAAGTAAATGTTGAAATAGAAGATTGCGCTCTTAGGCGCGGGCGATCCAGTGAGGACAATGCAAACCTGATGTGGCCGATTTTATATCTGATTTTGGCTATCGGTGTAGCTGGTGTATTGTCTTCCACGGTATTTCTTGGTCTTGTTCTGTTCGGAGTTCTTCGATTTCACAGGGAGGCTCGCCGGCAACTACACTCTACTCCCCCCGATGCGCAGTTCCCTCCAGTCTCTGTGCTGAAGCCGGTGCATGGTCTGGAATCGCGGCTAAAAGAGAATATCGAAAGTTTTTTCCGGCAGGACTATCCTGACTACGAAATTCTGTTTGCCGCCGACGAAGCGGACGACCCGGCGCTGGAAGTGGTAAGGGAAGTATGCGCGCGCTACCCGCATATCCGGACCCGCGTTCTGGTGACCGGCACGCCGTGGCCGAACCCCGTAGTTTATGCGTTTCACAGCATGGCCGAAGCGGCCACGCACGAAATTCTAGTGACCACCGATAGCGATGTGGAGGTTGGTCCACGTTATCTACGGGAAATCGTTCCGCCCTTGCTCGACCCGCGAGTGGGGATGGTAACGTGTGTCTATCGCGGCAAGAATGCTGCTGGATTTTTCTCCGGACTCACCGCCATTGGCATGTCGGTGGAAATGACAGCGGGAGTGCTGGTGGCGAATCTTCTCGAGGGAATGAAGTTTGGACTAGGTCCCTCGACCGTCGTACGCAAAGATTCGCTCGCAAGCATCGGCGGCTACACTGCCCTGCGGGACTACATCGCTTACGATTTCGCCATTGGCAACCTGATCGCAAAGGCGGGGTATCAGGTTGTGTTGTCGCGCCACATCATCGATCATGTGGTGAACCAGAAATCGTTCCATCACATGTGGCAGAACCAATTGCGCTGGGCGCAAACGACCCGCTATTCGCGCCCCTGGGGCCACCTGGGAAGTGGGCTGGTCTTCGCGATCCCCTACGGCCTGCTGGGCTTGTTCGCTGCGGGGTTCCTGGGACACTGGGAAATCGGCGCGATGCTCCTCGGGGTGGCGCTACTAAACCGCCTGGCCGAGGCTTGGCTTGTGGGCTGGACCGTGGTTCGAGATCCGGTGATACGCCACGCGCCGTGGCTTTATCCGTTGCGAGATTTGCTCGGCTCTGCTGTGTGGTTCGCCAGTTATTTGAAGCTTCGCTACGTGTGGCGCGACAGCCGTTTCGAATTGAGAGGAACCCGAATTGCGCTTCGTCAGTCATCTTCGGACCGAAGCTAGCAGATTTTTCAAGAGAATCACTTAGTGGAGGTTTTGATTGCGTGCATTGGTTACGGGCGCGGCTGGGTTTATCGGCAGCAATATGGTCGATCGACTCCTTTCCGCGGGGCACAGTGTCGTTGGGTTCGACAATATGTCTACGGGACAGCAGCGCTTTCTGCATGGTGCCCTGCTTCATTCCGAATTTACCTTTCATCAGGCCGACGTGCTTGACCGCAAAATGCTGGCGCAAGCAATGGCGGGCGCGGAGCTTGTGATCCATTTCGCAGCCAATGCTGATGTTCGCTTTGGCACCGATCATCCCCGCAAGGATCTCGATCAAAATACGATCGCGACCTGGAATGTATTGGAGGCCATGCGTGAGCAAGGCTGCAAGCGGATCGTGTTCTCCTCCACGGGATCAGTCTATGGTGAGCCAGACATTTTCCCGACTCCAGAGACTTGTCCTTTTCCGATTCAGACTTCACTCTACGGTGCTTCGAAGTTGGCAGCCGAAGGCTTAATTCAAGCCTATTGCGAAGGCTTCGGGATGCAAGGCTACATTTTTCGATTCGTATCGATCCTGGGCGAGCGCTACACCCATGGACACGTCTTCGATTTTTATCACCAACTGGTGGATCATCCTGAACATCTCTACGTGCTGGGCAACGGCCATCAGAAAAAGTCGTATTTGTACGTGCAGGATTGCATCGACGCGATCCTCACGGTCATCGACAAAGCGGACAATAAAGTAAATATTTTCAATCTTGGCACGGACGAATATTGCGAGGTCAACGATTCCATCGGATGGATTTGTGAACATCTCGGCCTGCACCCAAAGCTGACTTACTCAGGCGGAGAACGGGGCTGGGTCGGGGATAGTCCATTCATTCTCCTGGACTGCTCGCGCATCCGTACACTGGGTTGGCGGCCGCGACTCACGATAAAAGAGGCAGTTTTAGCCACGATCAAATTCGTCAGTGCAGACGCCGCGGTCGTGAGAACTGAACTATGAGCGCCCAGTTTTAGGTGCGTTATACTTACCCGCCTGTTGAGGAACCTATCGTTTGATCATCACTCGAAGTCCGCTGAGAATTTCATTGGGTGGAGGAGGTACCGATCTTCCGTCGTACTACCGCAAGCACGGTGGCTTCGTATTATCCGCTGCGATTAATCGATATGTTTACATCACTATCAACGAAGCGTTTCGTCCGCGGATCATCTTGAAGTACTCGAGGCTGGAAGATGTAGAAAAGTGGGAGGACATTCAACATCCCATCATTCGGGAGGCGCTGCAGTTGACCGGGGTATTGGGCCCGTACCTAGAGATCGTCAGTCTATCTGACATCCCTGCAGGCACGGGCTTGGGTTCGTCCGGGAGTTTTACGACCGCGCTGCTGCGGGCACTGCACACCGTGAAGAGAAATTTCGTGCCTCCCCAGGAACTGGCCGAACAGGCCTGCCACATCGAAATCGACTTATTAAAGGAACCGGTCGGCAAGCAAGACCAGTATATTTCGGCATTCGGCGGAATCACTTGTTTCGAATTTATGCCCGATGACCACGTCATCGCAGAACCCCTGAAAATTGCTCCCGAGACTCTGGCCAATCTTGAAGACAGTCTGCTCATGTTCTTTACCGGGGCGTCGCGCTCTGCGGGAGAAGTTCTGCGCGATCAAGATACGCGGACTCGCGAAAATGCTCCCGAGATGCTGGAGAATCTGCACTTCACTAAACAACTGGGACACGAAAGCCGGGACGCGCTACTGGCCGGCGATCTGCGCAAGTTTGCCGACCTCATGCATGTTCATTGGGAGCACAAGAAAAAACGCTCGCCGGGAATGAGCAGCGGCTTCATTGACGAGATGTACGAGTTGGCGCGCTCGCACGGAGCGCTCGGCGGCAAACTCATTGGCGCCGGGGGCGGCGGCTTTCTGTTGCTCTACACGGAAGACAAAACTCGTCTGCGCTCTGTCATGCGGCACGCCGGACTGCGCGAGGTCCGCTTGCAGTTCGACTTCAGCGGAACTTCCGTTCTGGCGCATTCCTAGGGGACCCATGCTACCTGTGGCCATACTTGCCGGTGGTTTGGCAACGCGTCTGGGAGCGCTCGCGGAAAAAGTCCCGAAATCACTGATCCAAATTGCCGGCGAACCCTTCGTGGCGCATCAACTGCGGCTCCTGCAAACCAGCGGCATCCAACAAGTAATCCTGTGCGTCGGTCATCTGGGTGAGATGATTGAGGACGCGATCGGCGATGGCAGCGCTTATGGAGTCAAGGTCGAGTACTCCTATGATGGGGCCGTACGCTTGGGCACGGGTGGAGCAATTCGCTCTGCTTTACCAAAGCTTGGAGAACGTTTTTTTGTTCTCTATGGCGACTCCTACCTGCCTTGCGATTACGGCGCGATCGAACACGAATTCTTGCGGTGCGGTAAGTTGGGGATGATGACGGTATTTCGTAATGATGGGCAGTGGGACCTTAGCAACGTGGAATTTGAAGCGGGGCACATATTGGCCTACAGCAAGAAGAATCGCACAGCGCGCATGAACTACATCGATTACGGCCTGGGAGTTTTCCGCGCAGAAGCTTTTGCCAGAACACGAGCAAAGGACCTGGCCGACGTGTATTCAGAGCTTCTCGGTCGCAGAGAATTGGCCGCCGTAGAGGTGCACGAGCGGTTTTACGAAATCGGTTCGCCCGCCGGTTTGAAGGAGATGACAAACTTCTTGAATCAGAGAGGAGTCTCGCGGAAATGAGCGGCCTCGGCTCTCATAAAGAAGGCTTTGCGCATGGTTTTCTCGCTGAGGCAACCGAGGTCATCGCCAAGCTGGATTTGGCCAGCATTGAAAAAGCTGCCACTCTGATCGCCGGCACTCGCGCCGCAGGTGGGCGATTGTTCATTCTTGGGGTGGGTGGAAGTGCCGCCAATGCTTCGCATGCCGTCAACGACTTTCGCAAGATCGCCTGCATTGAGGCTTACGCGCCCACCGACAATGTATCGGAACTTACAGCGCGCGCCAACGATGAGGGTTGGAGTTCGATCTTCGATAGTTGGCTGCGCACGAGTCGCTTGCGCGCTGAAGATCTGCTACTGATTTTCTCGGTTGGCGGTGGCAACCTTGAGCAGAACGTTAGCCCAAACCTGGTCGCGGCGCTGAAATATGCGAAGTCGGTTGGCGCGAAAATCGTCGGTGTCGTAGGCCGCGATGGCGGTTACACGGCTACGGTTGCCGATGCTTGCATTCTGATTCCCACGGTGAACCCAGCCCACATCACGCCGCACACGGAAGCCTTCCAGGCGGTAGTCTGGCATCTGCTGGTGTCACATCCGGCGGTAAAGATGGAAGCAACCAAATGGGAATCGATGGCGTCGGGTGGAAAACGGCGCGCCGTTTTCCTTGACCGCGACGGCGTTATCAACCGGGCTTTTGTTCGCGATGGCAAGCCATTTCCGCCGCCAACGCCGCAGGAATTGGAAATACTTCCCGGCGTTCCCGAAGCGTTGCATAACCTGAAATCACACGGCTATGAGCTCCTGGTGGTGACCAACCAGCCCGACGTTGGCCGGGGGAAACAATCTCGGCAGGCGCTGGACGCGATCCATCAGTCGCTATTAAAAAGCCTTCCACTCGACGATATTCTTGTTTGTTGCCACACCGATCAGGACAAATGTGATTGCCGTAAACCTTTGCCAGGAATGCTTTTGGAAGCGGCGCGCAAGCACAATATCGATCTCTCGGCCAGTTTCATGGTCGGCGACCGCTGGCGCGACATCGAGGCCGGTTATAATGCTGGATGTAAGACTATTCTTATCGATTACGGCTATTCGGAGAGGCCTCCAGACCGTGTTCCCGACTTGCGCGTAGGATCACTCCGCGAAGCGGCTGACTGGATCATCCGTTCCACGCCCAAAGGAGCGCATCCCGCATGAAGTCTGTGTCCGACCTGCGCATACAAATCTTCGCGGACGGGGCCGACAAGGCCAGCATTCTTGAGCTATATCGCCAACCCTTCATCAAAGGTTTCACCACCAATCCCACGCTCATGCGGGCCACGGGCGTGACGGACTATCGCGGATTTGCTCTGGATCTTCTGGAAACAATTCAGGACCGGCCCATTTCGTTCGAAGTATTCGCCGACGAAGAAGAGGAGATGGAGGAGCAAGCTCGACACATTGCGGACTGGGGCAAAAACGTATTCGTCAAAGTCCCAGTGATGAACACCAAAGGAAAACCGACCTACGACCTTGTCCGCTCTCTTTCTGGCGAAGGAATTCAGTTAAACGTGACCGCGCTGCTCACGCTGGAGCAGGTGCGAAAAGTCTGTGCAGCATTGGAGGGGGACGCTCCAGCCTACGTTTCCGTCTTTGCCGGCCGCATCGCCGACACTGGCCGCGATCCGGTGCCGCTGATGCGCGAAGCCGTGACCATGGTGAACGACGCGAACGCACAACTCATGTGGGCCAGTCCGCGCGAACTTCTCAATGTTTTCCAGGCGGATGAGATTGGATGTCACGTGATCACAGCTACCACTGACATTCTGAAGAAGCTTCCCCTCGTAGGGAAAGACCTGCATGAGTTCTCGCAGGAGACGGTGCAGATGTTCCGGCGAGATGCCGTGAAGTCAGGCTATTCTCTGCCCACGGCAAAGCGGGCAGTTCCAGTCATCGCGCGCCGCTAAGGATGGTTCGTAAAGATTGCTTTGCCTGACGCTTCGCTGGCGATGTTGAGTGGTCTCGGCAGCAGTGCTTCCACTTTCTCGCGTTCGTACTGCGGCACAAAAAGGAAAACTCGTTCGTTCGAATTCCACGCCTGCAGCAGTTCCTGATCATCCAGAAAAATATGCGGCGCATCGGGATACGTAGATCCCCACCACATGGAAGTCGTGTTCCCATTGACCAGTTCAATCGGCCGCCTCAAGTAGAACAATAGCGACGAGCCGAACGACTGATCTCCGTAAATCATCACGCGGTCGGTAGGCTTTAGTTCGGAAGCAATTTCCCTGGCCATGATTTCTGAGCCGAGGAACGGATCGAAGCGCACCAGAGCGATGTGGGCGGCGATCAGGAATATCGCCATAGTGATGGCAGTTGCCCAGGTTGCAGCGAGTTGCGCGCCGCGTCGCCGCAGCCAGAATGCGAATGCTGGTCCAATCAGCAAAACGATCGCGGCCAAGATGGCCGGGAGTCGCAGCGCGGCGAACGATTCCCCCGTTAGATTGAGCATGTGTCCCAAGGAAAGCGTTTCGGCTTCGAGGTTCGGCTTCGCGAGCACGGTGCCAATGTCCGGCACGAAGGGGATGCTGCGCGAGTTCCACAGTCCTGCCGCCAGCACTGCCGAAATTGACACACAGACTAACGTCAGCGCTCCAGAACACCACACCAGCCAACGGCGCGGACCCGACTCTTCTTCGTCTGCAAGCCTCGCCGCAATCAACAACAGGATCGGGAAGTACGCCGGGAATGTGTAGTACTCCTGATTGGTCGAGACCGAAAAAAAGACGAGCGTAACCCCGGCCCAGGCTAAGCATAGTAATTCGGTCCGGGAGCGGAAGTTCAGCGGCGGCCGCGGCGGTCTTGCTGCGCCCAGCTTGCGGCGCGCCATCCACTGCGAAATCGGACGCCGCAGCGCCACCGGCAGATACAAACTCCAGGGAAAAAGCCACACCAGGTGCAGCGTCCAATAGAGGGAGTTGGTCTGTTTATTGTAGTCCTTGGGAATGCGCTTGCCCAGGAAGCGCATAAAGTGTTCGTTGACGAAGTAGAACCAAAAGAAGTGCGGATTGCGCATACCCGCGAGAATATGCCAGGGCGCGGCAATCGCTAAGAAGAGCAGTGTGCCACTGAAGAGACGGAACTCACGCCAGCGTCTCCACTCGCCACTGATCGCAATGTAGAGGAGCAAGGCCAGTCCAACCACCGCGATGGCGAGCAGACCCTTGGTGAGCACGGCCAGCGCGATGCAGGCGTATCCGCCATACCAACGCCATGCGTCGCTGTCCTCCAGCGCCGTAACAAAAAAGTAAAACGACCCCGCGATGAAGAAACTCAGGATCGACTCCGGAATCAGAATTCGCGTGAACAGGTAACATCCCGCTGCGGTCGTAATAAACAACCCCGCATAAATCGACGCGCGATCACCAAAGGCCCGGCGTCCCCAGCGCATGGCAAGCAGCATAAGCAACAGCATGGACAATGCAACTGGCAAGTGTGCGGCGAATTCATTCGTGCCAAAGAAGAGGTAGCACGAAGAGACCATCCAGTACATCAACGGTGCTTTTTCCAGATAGCGGTTCCCATTGATCTTCAGCGTCACGAAGTCGTGCGCAACCAGCATTTCGCGCGCCGCTTCCGCATGGGTTGAATCGGCGTCGTCCTGTAGTCCGGGAGAAAAGAGCGATCCTATATACACAACCGCGAATAGGGCCAATACGCCAACGATCTGAGCCTTGAAAGTCCACGTAGACCGCGCTGGAAGTGTGGAGCTGGAGGCAGGGTTTCTTGTTGTCAACGGGAGAGAGTCCTCGAATCCAACGCCAACATTATTGGGCTAACACTGTTACGCAAATCGCCATGTCTGAATTTATCACCCAGCCGGTGGTTTCCGGCAGAAGGGCCATCCTTTTCCGATGCCCTATTTCCCTATGTTAGACTGCGAATCTGGGGGCAATAAACTCTCTCATCTGCCAAGAGCGGGAGCGTGCGGTGCGTTCGTCTTTCTGCCTTTTTTGCTTTTTAATCCTGATTGTCCTTCGTTGTGGCGCAGCTGCGCCCACGGACTATTACAACCACGTGGTTTTCGATAACAGCATCACGCCGGACTACTACTACTACAGCAGCGGGAGAGCTGTGTTTCCCAGCACGATTGAGCTGCTGTCAGGGTCTCTGCCCGTCGAAAAGAAAAATTTCTTCACCGCACCGAATGCGTTGCGCCTCCAGTGGCAATCGGTTGCAGGCGGAAGTTGGGAGACAGAGTTGCGAGTGGTCAGCATGCGCAACCGGCCCACGGATTTTCGCGGTGACACGCTGTACATTTGGTGCTATTCGCCGGAAGCATTTCCGGCGGACGATCTGCCCTTCATACAACTCGAAGACGAAGAACATAATTTCACAGCTCCCGTCAAACTGGATGGCATTGAAGGCGACGTGCCTGCGAAGCGCTGGTTTCAGCTCCGGCTGCCCCTTAGCGAGTTTGAAACTGCTTCGATCCACCCCTTTCAGGCGCGTGAGCTTCACAGCATCTACTTCAGCCAGGGAGCCGCGGACGACACGCCTCACACTCTGATCATCGACGAGATCAAGATCGACAATCGAACGGCTGCAACGCCCGTGGCTCCCGAGGTGAGGAGTCCTCCTCGATTGCCAAAGAATGTGCAAGCCAAAGGCTACGATCGTCACATTGACGTCAGTTGGGATCCGGTTACAGACGCCAGCGATCTGCAAAGCTACGCCATCTATCGCTCCATCGGAAAGCACAAGTTCCAACCGATCGGGATTCAGAGCGCGGACATCAATCGCTATACGGATTTCATTGGGCGCTCGGGAGTGACCGCGACTTACCGGGTCAAGGCCGTCGACCGATCCTACCGGCAGTCCGCCCTTTCGGGACCGGCGACGGCAGCGACCAAAGAGTTATCCGACGATGAATTGCTCACCATGTTGCAGGAAGCTTGCTTTCGTTATTACTGGGAAGGAGCTCATCCCGTCGCGGGCGCGACGCTGGAAAATATTCCTGGAGACGAACGCATCGTGTCCACCGGCGCCAGCGGATTCGGCATTATGGCGCTCATCGTGGGAGTGGATCGGGGCTTCATCACGCGGGAGCAGGGCATTGAGCGTCTCACGAAGATTCTGGATTTCCTGGAGAAGGTTCCTCGCTATCACGGCGCCTGGGCGCACTTCCTGAATGGCGACACCGCGCAATCCATGTTGGTGTTCGGCATGTTCGATAATGGCGGCGATTTGGTGGAGACCTCGTTTCTGATGGAAGGATTGCTCGCCGCGCGCCAGTATTTTAAGGACGACGGTGAGGCCGGCCAAAGCATCTATCAGAGGATTACCAAGCTTTGGGAAACGGTTGAGTGGGATTGGTACCGTCGCTCGCCTATGAATGACGCGCTGTTGTGGCACTGGTCTCCGCAATGGTCCTGGTTCATCGATCACCGGCTGACGGGATTCAACGAGACCATGATCACGTATCTCCTGGCTATCGCCTCGCCCACGCATGGCGTTCCGGCTAGCCTTTATTACAGCGGCTGGGCAGGGCAGTCGGAGGCCGCCATCGCATACCGCAGCGGCTGGTCTGGTTCCAATGAAGGGGATCGTTATATCAATGGCCACAGTTATTTTGGCATCAAGCTCGACGTCGGCGTCGGTACCGGCGGTCCGTTATTTTTCACCCAATATTCGTTCATGGGTTTCGATCCGCGCGGCATTCATGATCGCTACACCGATTATTTCGACAACAACCGCAATCTTGTGCTCATCGATCAGGCTTACTGCGAGTCCAATCCCGGCCAGTTTAAAGGATACGGTGAGGATGATTGGGGACTGACCGCAAGCGACGATCAGTTAGGTTATTTAGCCCACGCTCCGGACCGTGCGACTGACAATGGCACGATCACACCGACCGGTGCTCTCGCATCGTTACCCTACACGCCGAAGGCATCAATGGCTGCCCTCAAGTTCTTTTATCGAGAGGTGGGCGATCGGCTCTGGGGAGTCTATGGCCCGCGGGATGCCTTCAACCTGACGCGCAACTGGTTCTCGCCCGTCTACATGGGGCTCGACCAGGCACCCATCGTGGTGATGGTGGAAAATTATCGTACCGGATTGATCTGGAAATTGTTTATGTCGAATCCCGAGATTCGACCCATGTTGGACAAGATCGGATTTCTGCCGGATAACGCCGCCAAGGCCTCCGCCGACTCGCGTTGAAGCTGGCCGTATGCCTTTCATCACCGCTCGGACTTCCACTGTTCTGCGGCAACCTCGTTAAGGGCAGCATTTCCTTATTTTCCGAGAGCAAAGATTCCGTACTGAAGGCCCTCGATTCGACCGCCAGCCAAATGCGCCAGAAGCTGGGAGAATCGCTCGCCTCGGTCCAGAAGTTCGCCACGCCTCTACAGGAGGCGACCACTTCATCGCTCGAAGCCCTGAAGAGCTACACCCTCGGCGACCAGAGGCACGCCGCTGGCGACGATCTGAATGCCGCTCCTTTCTACAAGCGCGCCATCGAACTGGATCCGAACTTCGCCATGGCCTATGCACGTCTCGCCGTGGTCTACAGCAACTTCGGACAGATGAACGTGTCAAGAGGGTACCTCGACAAGGCGTTCGAGTTGAAAGACCGCGCCAGCGAACCGGAACGGCTTTACATCACGGCCCACTATTACGCCGATACCGGACAACTGGAGAAAGGCATAGCCGCCTACGAGCTTTTCAAACAAACTTACCCGCGGGACATCACCCCTGACATAAACCTGGCCGTAACTTATTACTCTCTTGGGGAGTTTGATAAAACGCTGGCGATCTCGCAGGAGGCGATTCGCGTCGAGCCGGACGAGTCCCGTGGTTACGGGAATGCCGCGATTGCGTACCTGGGCCAGAATCGGCCCGAGGAAGCCAAGGCCGTGCTCCGCGCGGGATTGCAACGGAACCCGGGCTTTACCTTTCTGCATGACCTTCTGGCGAATGTCGCTTATGCCCAAGGTGACCCTGCCGAGATGGAAAAGCAGGAAGCCTTGCTCCATGATCAGCCCGACCTAGAAATGAATCTCAATAGCCGTCATGGGGACATTGCTGCGTCCCACGGCCAGATTCAGAAAGCGCGCGAATTCTACGGGAAGGCGCGCCAGATCGCGCACCGCTTGCAACTGAAGGACTCGGAAGCTGTCTTTTTGGGCTCCGAGGCATACGCGCTCGTCATGTTCGGAGATTCAAAACAGGCAGTCGAAACTTGCAATGTCGCACTCGCGCTCGCTCCCAGTTACGGCGCGAGGGGTTATGTCGCCCAGGTGCTCGGGTTTGCGGGCGAGAACAAAAAGGTGCTCGAACTGACCGCTCTAGAGGCGCGAGAACGTCCTGACGACACCTTGATCCAGGCGATCTACGTGCCGGTTAAGCAGGCTACAGTCGCGCTCAACACCGGCGAGGCCAAAAAAGCCCTCGAACTGATGAAGCCCGCGTTGTCCTATGACAAGGCCACGACGATTTCTCTATATATCCGTGGCATGGCCTATTTGAAGGCAGGACAAGGAGCAGACGCCGCCGGGGAATTCCAGAAGATTCTCGTGCTGTCCAATTATGCTCCAACGGACATTCTCCTCACGTTTGCGCGACTGGGCATGGCGCATGCCTATGCCTTGCAGGGCGACAGTGCAAAAGCCAAATCGTCGTATCAGGATGTTCTCGGGTACTGGAAAGACGCTGACCCGGACCTCCCCACCATGAAGCAAATCAAAGCCGAGTACGCCAAGCTGCAGTAATAGGGCGGGCTATCCCGCGCCGAGTATTGTTCGGTTCGCCCGCAGCGCAAGAACTCTTAACTGTCGCAAACAGGCTTACGCTCAATTGAGGGTTGGGCTGCCCTGGGTCAATGAGTGTAATGGGGATGTCTCGCCAAGTGAGGGGTTGCTCCGGGATACCGAGCAGCCAGTGAGTTGAGAAGTTCTTCTCGCACGGTTCGCGGTGGTCGCCACTCTCCTCATATTGCACTATCGGTCGGGTACGTTTCATCGTTGGACTAGAATCGTGCTTTGGATTGAGCGATGCGATCCCTCTTGAGCAAAGCGCTACCAATTCCTGTTCTGACAATAGCCTTGCTTTGTTTGGCAATGAGTTGCAGGCATTCATCTGCAGCAAACGCCAGGCCTCATTTTCCCTTCGCCTATATGCAGGAGGACTGTGGTCCTACGGACGGCGTTGCCATGGAGTTCTATTTCACAGCGAAGCAAGGTCAAGGTGGAAAGTACGAAGAACCGTTTCTGCAGATTGAGGTGAACAAGGGTCCGCCGATGTCCGCACTGCAGAGTTACCCAGTAGAGTCAGGCAAATGGGATGTGCTTGCACAGCGCTGCCTCAGGCCGGGGGCCTGTGAGCCTGTAAGTTCCGGATTCTTACACGTATCGAAGTTCAGCAGAGGCGTGGGTGCCTCCGGGGACTACGAGTTGCGCTTCCGCGACGGAAGCATCGAGAAGGGGCGTTTCGAAGCAGTGTGGTATAGGAATTACTTTCTCTGCGGCTGACTTCTTCCGACTCCGGAGTCGCTAAGTGTTGAAATCAGGCCTTAACGCTCAAAACCCCTCGATGAGCGTAATCGGGATTTTTCAACAACCTAACCCAGTTTTGCGGCGATCAAAAGTACACTCTAGGCTTGAGCGAGTAAACTCGGTCAACCTCCTGATGCATGTCACTCTTGGGGATATGCACCCTAACTTTGTCTGCGCCATCCGCTGCAAGGCTACCTTCGCGTACTCCCTCGAAATAGTCCAAGTGCCTCACTGCATAAAGGCCGGGAACAATGAACATGCGCTGTTCCAAACCTACGCCGTGCGGTCCCACTGCGCCCCCTGCGGTTTCCTGCCACACGAGATGAACGGAATAGTGCCCCTGTCGAACGCCGCCTAGTTCTCGGCTCAGCTCCCTGTGCGTTACGACGGCTGGAATATCGCAGGTCGCTGTAAACAGAAGCAGGAACAGTGAGAGTGCCCAGAACGGGGCGAGGAGGACCGTGGTCAACACTTTGGCCCAACGACGGAACCGGAGGACAGGCCGGATCGCCAAGAAGGGGATCAGAAGAAAGGCGCAAACAAAAGCCACGTTCAGCCCATCGCTTGTGAAACGGAGCGTGCGTATGCACACGTAACCCAATGCTATCAGTGCAGCCACCAACAGAAGCTGCCGCAGCGCACGGCTACCTTCATCGGCAAATGAAACCATTTGGCCGAGTGTATGCATTTTTGATCAAGCATCCAAGATGATTGTCGTAACCAGGCGTTTACACTCAAAACCCCTCCTGCCAAATGACAATGAGTGAAATGATTCCATAACAATGTCGGCTCCCAGGCCCGAGTAAACTTTGGAGGCGCAAACCAACCAAAGGGCTCGGAGGAAAAGGAGCCGAACATGCTGATTATAGGTTGTGACTATCATCCGGGCTTTCAGCAAATTGCATTGGTGGACACAGAAACCGGCGAGGCCGACGAACGGCGACTGACTCACCGCGAGGAAGCTGGCGGTTCACCTGTACTGGATGTGGCGCCTGGGTCGGGATTTTGGTCAGTGTGAAAAGCTTGGTTCGCACGCGGGAGAGCCCGGAAATCGCCATGGTGTGCAGTAAGTCACCGCCGTAATGATCGGGCATCCCGCTGCCCTTCGCAGGGGAGTTCGAAGTAGTAATCATGATCGCAGTTGGGATCGAAGAGATGGATGGGTCGGACTGAATTCCTGACCCCAACGATTAGAAGCGAGCCCAGGTTGGAAAGCGCAAACCACCCACGAGAGAAATGGCGCTCTTCTTCGAGTGCATGCCGTCGTGTCCTCGAAAAACGCTTGACACCGCCGACA
>Ga0187859_10000057_pt1 | contig 80946 bp, 71 predicted proteins | sample June2016WEW_10_1_2_FD_133019 | JGI IMG/M metagenome (GOLD analysis project Ga0187859, IMG submission 133019) | Peatland microbial communities from SPRUCE experiment site at the Marcell Experimental Forest, Minnesota, USA - June2016WEW_10_10 | ecosystem: Environmental > Terrestrial > Soil >...
AGCCCCTCCTCAAACGATATGTGAACCGATTTGCAACAGCTAAAGCGGGATTCATTCTTGCATCCTCTACTTCAAGCCGGTTTAACCCGGCGCACTGTAATGACGATTCTGCGTCATAACTAGCTAGGAGGTTCAACTAGCTTTTCCTGCTTTCAATAGTGTTGAAGCTACTGCTGTCACGTCCAGCGCGACAAAGACGCTGGCCTGTTTATCGCCAAAGTTGATTTCGGTTGTTCCGCTTCCGTAATCGCTAACGTGGTTGATGCGATCGGAGTTGACGAAAGTTTCCCTGCCGTTGATGTCCTCAAACCTAACCAGCTTCATGTGAGCCTCCTCAGTTGCACGTGTCATTGCCCTCTCCTAATTCCTGTCGGTATTCAAATCCTTCGGCTTTGGAACAGCTGGTGTCTTGGACCTTGAGATTTCACGAACTCAGGACATAAATTCCCAACCCAACGAACACCAGTGGTACAGTCCAATGACCCCACCGATCTACTGAACGCAGAATAAGCGAGTGGCTTCCGAGCCATCTGCCGACGAAACACCACAGCGAAACGAGCGCGGCATACTCAATCAGGATCAGCCACAGGTTCGATCGCCCGATGACGAAGAAGGGCACATAGACGCTGATGTTGTCAGCCCCGTTCGACAACGTGACGAGAGCGATGGACGCGACGCTCTCCTTACTGGCGAGCGACTGCTCCGCAGCGGTTCGGCGCGCCTGCAACAGGCGCTTGATGCCTATGGCGAGCGGCAGCACTCCGAGTAAACGAATCCACCGATGCGGTACCGCCAGCACGCCCCAGACGCCGATTAGACTGATGCCAACGATGGCCGCAAAACCAGCGTACTGACCTGCCACGATGCGCCGCATTGGAATTCGACGGGCAAAGAAGAAAGTCAGGAGAAACGCATCATCAATATTCGTGACGGCGAAAATCGTTATGCTCGCAGACAGCACCGCCAGATATTGATTCACAAAGGACTCTATCTTTCCGTGAGCCGGGGAGCAAAATGAAGTTCTTCAAAAGCGGCTCTCCGCCGAATCGTTTCTACCGCGTGCTCAACGGTCACGAGCGTTGCTTACCGCCTCCAGGAACCTGCGCGCGAGTTCGGCAATTCGGTCTGGCTGCCGCCGTCGGATAGCCTCTCTCGGGATCAACTCTCCACCAACGCCCAATGCAACCGCGCCAGCGGCAATGAAGCTGAATGCGGTTCTTTGATTCACGCCTCCCGCGGCGATCATGGGGACTTTGGGAAACATCGCTTTGAGATCTTGGATGTAACTGTATCCCCCGATGTGCCCGCAGGGCACAACTTTGACGAAATCCGGACCCAGCTTCCACGCCCCGATGACGCCAGTCGGCGTGAGCGTTCCGGGAATCACGACGACATTCTGCTGCACAGCGAACATAACGGTCTCGGGATCAAGGCCGTCGCTGGAAAGGAACTTGGCCCCCGCATCCAGGCAGCGGCGCGCGGTTTCGACATCGTGGACGCTTCCGGCGCCGACAATCACTTCGGGCGTGTGCTGTACCACTTGTGCAATGACTTTGATCGCTTCGGGGACGGTCAACGTGACTTCGAGAATGGGAATCCCGCCGCGGGCGATCGCCTCGGCAGCAAAAAGTGCATCCTCCGTCGTCGACACCCGAATGGAGGGAATAATCCCGAGTTTTTCGATCCGGCTCCTTACGTCTTGCTTGTTCAACGATCCGGCTCCTTGGGCGCAGAATCAGGGCAGAGCTCTTGTACCCACCGCCTGCCGCAACTGCTCCAGCGCGAGCAAGTATGAAGCCAGCGCTTGACGATAAGCAAGCTGAGTGGCGCGATAGTTGCGTTCTGCATCGAGAAAGTCGAGCAAGCTCACTGCACCACGCTGGTAGGCGTACTCGGCGATGTCGCGGTCTTTTTGCGCAACGTCGAGATAGCCCGAGCGATAGAGCTGCACGATCCGGTCACTCACGCGCAATCCTTCATAGGCGTCGCGCACATCGGTCAGGGCCTGGCCGTTGGTGGCTTTCTCCTGCTCTTGCGCTTGCGTGATGGCGAAACGGGTGCGCGCGATTTCTCCCTGATTGCGATTGAAGATGGCGAGTGGGATGCTTCCGTAGAAGCTGGCAGCGTTGATCCCGTTGACGTGGGAATAGTTGCCCTGCACGGTGACGTCCTGTTTGCCAATCGCCTTCTGCAGGTCGTACTGGCTCGTGGCTGCGGTTACGCCTTGCTGAGCAGCGCGTAGATCGGGACGGTTCTGCAAAGCTTTCAATTGAAAGTCTTCCAGATTTCCCTTTAGCGACTGATAGTCAAACGGTCCCGTGACGTCGTAGTCTGCAGCAACAGATTCGTAGCCGAGTAGCTGCCTCAAGTCAGACAGCGCCTGGACCTTTGCCAGCTCTGCCTGCTGATAGTCGGTCTCGAACTGCAGCAACTGCAGCTTAATCTTTAGGTAGTCGTCCTCGCTGATCGCGCCTTTGTCGTAACGCACTTGGCTGAGGTCGACCGTTTTCTGAAAGCTCTTCAAGTCCTTGTCGGCGAGTTCGAGTGTCGATTCAGCAAGCTGCACGTTTACAAATAGCGAAGCTGTATTAAAAGTGAGGCTGCGCTCATTGTCGGCGACCAGGGAACGCGTCTGTGCGGTAATGTCCTTGGCCGCCGCGAGCCGGTGCTGCCGTTTTTTCCCACGCTCCAGCAAATAGCTGAGACCCAGATCGCCTTCGGTCGAGTCGTGCAGATATTCAGCGTTCTGGCCAGAACGGTTGAGTGGGAGGTATTCCCAATCAGCAAACAGAGACGGGTTGGGCCGCAGATTTGCCGTCGTCTCTTCGGCTTCGCTCTGTTGAATGGTGGTGCGCGCCGCTAGAGTATTGTGGTTGTGCTGGAGCGCCATTTGGATGGCCTCGTCGAGAGTGATACTGGTCGGTCCCGTACTTTGGGCGAATGCCGGACTAGCCAGCGAGCACGCTAGGATCGCGGCCATGACTCCGTTGGCGCCGATCTTCCGGAACACGGCAAGATTATTCAAGGGCGGCCTCCGGTTCCGGAAGTTGATCGCCGTCTCGCGCGATCCAGACATAAAACGTGGGCAACAGGATAATGCTCAGGAGCAGATCGGAAATCAGTCCGCCAACGATTACGATTGCAAAAGGCCTTTGCGAATCCGATCCAATATCATGCGACAGAGCCGCGGGCAGAAGTCCCAGAGTGGCCACCAGCATCGTCATCATGATCGGGCGAAGCCTCAGTACCGCGCCTTCGACCGCGGCGTCCGGGATTGAATAACCTCGGGCGCGCAACTGGTTGATGTATTCAAGCATGATCACACCGGTTTGCACCGACACGCCGAACAACGCCAGCATGCCCACGCCCGAAGATACGCTGAGATAGGTGCCGGTCACTAGCAGAGCCAGGAAGCCGCCGACGCGAGCCAGGCCGACGTTCAACAGAATGAGCAACGCCCATTTGTAAGAGCGAAACATGGTGTAGAGAATGATGAAGATGACGAGGATCGTCAGCGGTACGATCAAAGCCAGCCGCGCTTCCGCCCGTTTTTCGCTCTCGTATTCGCCCGACCATCCAAGGCTGTAGCCCGGCGGCAGCTTCACTTTCTTGCCGATCTGCTTGATCGCGTCTTCGACTGTGGTGCCCAGGTCGCGGCCTCTCACGTTAAACGTCACTGCTACGTATCGGGTGTTGCCCTCGCGAAAAATGTCGTATGCACCGTCCTTGACTTCCACGCTGGTTAATTGCGCGAGCGAGACGCGTTCGCCTGTGGGAGAGAGCAGACGAACTCTCTCGATGGCCTGTTGTGTATTGCGGTAGGGAGCCTGGTATCGAACTACGACGTCATAGCGCTGCTCGCCAATCAGCACCTGACTCACCGCGTTCCCGCCCACGGCGGTCTGAACAGCGTCTTGTATGTCTGCGACGTTGATTCCAAAACGAGCTGCCTGGCGGCGGTCGATCGTCAAGTCGAGATTCGGCTGGCCGAAATCGCGTAATAGCTTGACGTCATGCATGCCCGGGATATCAGACATGACTGCGGTGACCTCCTCGCCCTTCTGTTCAAGAGTCTTCAGGTCGTCGCCAAAAATCTTGAGCGCAAGCGAGCCCTTGGTGCCCGTCATCGTTTCTCCGACGTTGTCTTCGATGGGCTGGGAGAAGTTCCAGATCGCGCCTGGATATTTTTCCAGCGCACGGTTCATGGCGGCGATCAGTTCTTCTTTGCTCTTGTGAAATACCCGCCGCCATTGATCGTGCGGTTTCAAATCGACGAAATATTCGGTGTTGCCGAATCCGCCGGTGTCGGTTCCATCGTCGGGACGGCCCGTTTGCGACACGACTGTCTTCACTTCCGGGAAGGAGGCGAAAACATAGCGAGCGTTGGTAGTGAACTTTTCGCCTTCTGAAAGACTTGTACTATTGGCCAGAGTGCCCCGAGCCCAGATGGCGCCCTCGTCGAGGTGAGGCAGGAACTCCGCGCCAATGACGCCACCAAAGCCCAAGTAGAGCGTTCCGGCCAGAGCGGCGATGCCAACACCAGCTACGACCCAGCGGTGCTCAACCGCCCAGCGGAGTCGCTCGCGGTAGCGTGCAGTCAGATATTCCATCACCCGGTTGCGCTGTTCCTTGACGCCCTTGCGGAAGAAGATGCTCGCCAGCACGGGTGCAACGAGAACGGAGAAAGTCATGGCGCCCAGGAGGGCGAGCGCGACCGTCCATGCCATGGGCCGGAAGAGCCGACCCTCAACCCGTTGCAGCGTGAAGATGGGCATGTAGGCGGTGATGATAATGGCGATGGCATAAAAGACTGGCCTCTGCACCTCGTGGGCGGCCTCACGAATCGCTTCCGCGGGCGTCTTCTTGTGGGTCGATCCTGAACCGTTATTCAGGCGGCTGAGGTGTCGGACGATGTTTTCCACCATGACCACCGCGCCATCCACCACCATTCCGAAATCCAGCGCGCCCAGAGAAAGAAGATTGGCAGGAATGTGGCTCAAGTCCAGCCAGATCGAGGCAAAGAGCAGAGAAAACGGAATTGTTAGCGCGACGATGAAAGCGGCACGTACGTTTAGCAGAAACAGGAACAGGATCACGCTGACCAGGATCATGCCCTCGGCCAAGTTGTGCATGACAGTGTGCAGAGTGAAATAGAGGAGATCGCTGCGGTCGAGCATCGAAACGACCTTCACGCCTGGGGGCAGGAGGCCGTTGTTGAGTTCGTCCACTTTCTTGTGAATTGCATCGAGGGTGGGCTGTTCCTCCGCGCCTTTGCGCATCAGCACCGCTCCCTGGATCACATCGGGTTCGTCGATGATGCGCCCGGCCTCCATGTGATTGGATCTCGCCATGTGCCCCAACCGGATCTTGGGGCCTTGTGTAACGTCAGCGATGTCTCTGACCCGCAGGGCGGTGCCAGTTTGAGTCTTTAGAGCGGTCTCCTCAATGTCGTGCACGCTGGAGAAGAGTCCGAGCGCACGCACATTCATCTGCTGCATCCCGACCTCAACGAAGCTGCCGCCGGCATTGATATTGTTATTGGCGAGCTGCTGCTCAACTTGGCCGATGCTCAATCCGTAGGAGACGAGCTTGCTGGGATCGACGCGCACCTGGTACTCGCGCACCGTGCCTCCGAAATCGGAAACGTCCACGACATTCGGAACGGATTTGAACTGCTTCAGCAAGACCCAGTCTTCGATCGACCTGAGTTCCATCAGGTCGTAGCGGGGATTCGTGCTTCTCAGCGTGTACCAATAGATTTGACCGGTGGTGCTCCAGTCCGTGCCGATCTGCGGCTGAAGGTTTTGTCCCGGCGGGAGGTTAACTTGAGTTAACCTCTCCAGCACTTTCTGGCGATTCCAGTCGTTGACCGAGCTGTCGTCGAAAATCATGATCACGAACGACAGACCAAAAATTGATTCGGAACGCAGAAAGGTCATGTGCGGCATCCCCGACATTTGAATTTCGATCGGGATCGTGACCTGTTGTTCCACCTCCTCCGCGGAGCGGCCGGGCCATTGCGTAATGACCGTCACGTAGTTGTCGGCGATATCGGGATAGGCTTCCACCGGCAGGTTGTGGAACGAGATGGCTCCCCAACCGGCCAGCAGGACGGCAATGGCCAACACCACAAATCTGTTGTTCAGCGCAAAATCGACGAGTGCCCGAATCATTCCTTGTCCTGTGTTGTTTGCCGATGCACCTGCTCAACCGCTCTAGACGGCCGCTGATCTGGAATGTCCGCCATAAACCGCACTCGCGAGGCCAGATGCGTTTTCTCCATCCGTTATTGAGCGAGCACGTGGTCTAAAACCAGCGCGTTCGTGACAACTTGTTGCCCTGGTTTGACCCCAGATTTGATTTCCTGCAAACTCGTGTTTTCGGTCAGCACGTCCCCACTGACGACTTCCACCCGGCGAAACTTATTGTCAGGCGCGGGAACGAAAACAAAATCGCGATCGTGCATCCGCAGTACCGCCGATGCCGGAACAATCGTGTGGATCTCTACGGTTTGACCGCGGAATGTTGCCCTCGCGAACATCCCGAGCCGCATGATCCCTGGATTCTCAACTTCGATGCGAACCTTGGCGGTACGAATGCTCGGATCGAGGATCATGCCGATATTGCTGACCTTGCCTTTGAACGGGTGGTGTGGATAAGCATTCAGGGTGATGTCCGCGGTGTCCCCGAGCCGCACACTGGGCAGGTCATTCTCGTACACGTCACAGACAATCCATACTGACGAAACGTCTGAAATCGTGAACGGGCTGGGCGATGAGTATGCCTGCACCAAGGCCGCATTCGTCACTTCCTGATCGGTGATCACTCCCGAGGTGGGCGCAACGATGTCCACCATGCCCATGGGCTTGTCGGGATCATTGCCCAGGAGCCGAAGATGCTCGGTCGCGGTCGCCAGCGTAGTCTTGGCATCGTCCTCGGCGTCTTGCGCGACCTCAAGGTCTTGCTCGGCGATGGCGCCGTGTGCAAACAGGTCCACGGCTCGATTTAACTGTTTTCGCGCGAGAAGTTCGTCGGCAACGGCCTTGCGATAGGCATCGAATCCGCCTGCCACGTCGTCGCTGCGAATAGTCAGGAGCAGCTGGCCTTTTTGGACGGTGTCGCCAAGTCGCGCATGAATGGCAACGACACGCCCGGAAGCAAGCGAGACTACCGGGACGTTGCGAGCGACGTCAGGCGTGACCGTCCCGGTGACCACCAACTCAGAAGCCGTGGGACGTTCGACCGCCGCCGCGAGCGGGAATTGCTCAGGATGATCCACGTTGAACAGCGCGGGATCCGCTCCAGGTACGATGTTTGCGGGCGGCGGCGCCTCCGCCGCTGCATCGACACGTTGGTTACAGCCGCTCAGTATCACCGGTGGGAGCATGGAGACGAGGAGAACACCGATCTTTAAGTTTCTGCTTTTCATGAGGACTCCTTATTCGCCACAACCAACCAGCGACACCTCTCCGGAAATTCGCCGAGCCATTCCTTTGGCTCTTGGGGCGGCCTGAAGGCAACAACGCACCCTTTGTGAATCGCCCTCAGCTTCTGCTTGGGCGTCTAAGGGACCTATTGGAAAGGCGTCCCAAAGGATTGAAGGCCACGCCGTCGTTGAGCAACCCAGGGGGAGGGTCTGCGGAGCAGCGTCGGGATTGAAATCACATCTGGAACGCTGCCCCTTTTTTGTGTAGCGCGCATCGTTGTCTCCGCACCAGGAACCTGAAGCCTCTCCTGGACTAGAACTTGACCATAATCGCAGACCTAATACTCGGCTCATCGTGTCGCATGTCAGGACACCACCCCGTTGCTCCCGCCACGCAGGTGTAGTTCGGAGTAGCCGACAAGAACGGCCCAGGCGCCCAAGTGGTGCCTCCGATCACAGAACCACCGCCCGGATTCGGAATCGTGCTCGGGAAAAGATTGTCACCGGGGGTGATGCCGCCGTGACCCGTCCAGTAAGGAACGTTCGCGTGGCGATACCCAAATTCGGTGACGAAGGTGATGTATTGCCTGGGCATCCAGTTGAATGTGACCGAGGTATCCCACGCTTTGTAGGGATCGCCCGGGTTCTGCGTGAAGTAGGGCGAACCGGTGATGGCATCGGCCCCATTGATAGGTGGAAGCAGCGTCAGATAGCGCCCCGGATTGGCCATTGCGCCACCGCCGACCGTGATCGCGTACTGATCTTTCTTAAACCACCAGCGGTTGTAAAGCATCCAGCCGGCAAAGGTCTGCTTGTGGCTGGTCGCAGTGTTGTGGTGGCAATTCACGTTATTGAAGTTCGTCGCTCCCTGTGCGGTGACGAACGTTCCGTTGCCGCCGTATTCGCATCCCAGGTCGCCGGTGAGAGAGAATGCCATCTTGTCCATCGTCTTCTCCGGATGGTCGTAGTATTTGATCTCGACGCTGTCATCGGTATGAATACGCGAGCGTCCGAACTGGCCGTTAGCGGACCCGAGCGTATCTTCGCCCATGCCGTAGTTGTTGAAGACCATGGACACCCAGGATTTCGGACGCCACAAGATTTGGCCGCCGAGTCCAGGCTTGCTGCCCAACCTGCCGTACGATTGCCATCCGTTGATGATCCAGGGCTCGATCTTCAGCTTGTCCGTCGGGAACCATTGAATACGAATGCCGTTGAAGAACCAAGGCGTGTTCGACGACACATAAGACGGCTGGTAAGCCCAGTTGTCGAAGTTGTAGTAGCTGAACAGGCCGATATAGGAAACAAAAATTCCCGCGTCTAGATTAAGCCCATGATTCACGTCCCAGTGGTACCCTCCATAGGCTTCCGAGACATACTTGTAAGCCCCTCGCAGGTCCCACTGGCCGCGCCCGGCGCTCGCGTCATTGCGCGGCGTGGTCACAGCGAACATTCCATTCATGGTCAACACACGCCCACGAACGTTCTGCCAGTGGAAATCGCCGCCAAAGCTGATTTGCTCCACCTGGATTTCATTTGTGCGGAAAATTTCCGTCGAACCGCCTAGGGTATCGTCGCGTGGGTGGTTGAAGTCGAAGACGAAGTCAGTATCAAAACGTATTTCTGGAGTGAAGAACTTGGAATCCCACACCGCATCTTTGTTGCGAGGGGTGCCGTTCAACCAGGTCCAGTCAGCAAAAGCGAAGGGTACGGTTGGCGCTGGCTTTTCCGGTAAACCCGTCCGCGCCTCTTGAGGAGGTGGCACGACCGATGCCGTAGATGGTGTGGCCTCTGTTGCTTTGGTCTCTGGGACAAGAGCACGCGCCGCTCCAGATCCTGTCGGAGATGGCGATGCCTGTACAATCGCGCTACCGGCTTTCAGCTCTGCTTTGAGTTCCTCGATCTCCGCCTGCATGGCGGCAAGCTGTTTCGCCACGGCTGGTGATATTTCCGGATCTGGCGTGGCTGCTAACGCGCCGGGTGCGGAATTGACAGCCGTACCTCCATCGCGGACGACCTCACCCGTCGAGGGTTCGCGCAGACCTGCCATTTTCGTCTGAGTATCTGGTTGTGCCTGAGTTTGCGCGTAACTGCGCGGAGCGTGACCAATAGCGAGAGTCAAGACAAGTATGGGAAGGCAGGGTGATACCGCTACGGTCTTACGCAATAAAGTTCTCACGATTTTCAAGTTAGAATCCTTTCCGATCTGGGACCCGGTTCCTTTCACTGAATGGCGGTTGTTTAATCTGCCGAAAGGGTCAAAGGCGTTTGTCTGCCGCTTTTTCTGGGGGCCAACCCTCCATCACATTCCAAAACTCGTAAAGAGCGGGTAAAAAGTTCATAAAGAACGCATAAAACCTTTTCACGATGGAACGGCCGGGGAAACGGACGGCGCTAAGCAGTTGATCTTGATGTGGGGCCGAAGCCTTAGGGGAAAGGAAATGACAGTCCAATCAATAATCTTTCTACCGACGATCACGGCGTAATGCACAACCGTCAGGAATGTGCGCAAGACACTCATCTCCGCTCGCTGCCACGATAGAGAACCTTGCGTAAAGAAACCGTAAAGAACCCCATGAATGATTTGTTTGGGTTGCATAACTTTCTTGATTCGCGCGGTCGGACTCTACACACGAGAGTCTTGCTCCTCCTTGGCACGCAATCACAGAATCTACCCTGAGGCGTCGAATTCCAGCGTCTGAAACGGCTAAGTGGTCAACCCAGAACATTCGATTCAAAGGCCCGTAGGGATCGAATCAGTGAGTCATAGAACTGTAGTGAAAGTACATGCAGGTGGCTGGTCATCTTGTCTTCTTGTTGTCTTCACGAACATTTTATGGCTCTATAGCAGAATTTGTGGGTAAGTGAGCTATGGAAAAAGCCGCACTTTTCCCCACAGCTTCGGCGGCGGTTGGGTGGACAAGCAAAACAAAAACAAGAACAAAAATAGCTGATCTCGAGGGGCGGCGCCGCTATGCTATTCAGCGCCGAATACAAATTTGGGAAAGGCGCTGAAAGTTCGCTCAGCGGAGAAGATGGCGCCAAGGGGTTTAAGTAATTCATATTCGTTCTAGGGTCCAACTTCATGGTTTACAAAACAACTATATAATACTATAATTGTAAACCGCAGGCAAGGAGCGTAAATTATGATCGGTAAACGACTTAAGCTCGCTCGTGCCGCTGCCGGTCTTTCACTACGGGACCTCGCAGCGAGGATTGACAACCGAGTTTCAGCCCAACAAATCGGCAAATACGAAAGGGATGAGGATGTACCCGGTTCCAGCGTGCTGCTCGCCTTGAGCCATGCCCTCGGCGTATCCCTCGACTACCTGGTTGGCGATCAGGAGATGGTTCTGGAGGGCGTCGAGTTCCGCAAGAAGCAGATCACGAGCAAAAAGGAGCAGGCCCAGATTCAAGCAAAGGCACTTCATCTGATCGAACGCTATCTGATGGTGGAGGAAATCCTCGGCCTGCCCAGCGCCGAGTGGGACAAGCCGCGGGAGGCGCCGTTTCCCGTACGCCAGATCGGAGACGCTGATCGTGCCGCGCAGTATCTGCGCGAACACTGGAATCTTGGAATCGATCCGATACCCAATCTTGTCGAGCTACTCGAAGAACGGGGCATCAAGGTTCTGGTCGTGGATTCAGAAGAGAACATCGACGGCTTGGCCGCTCAGGTGCGCCGTTCGCGCGGCGAGCCGGTCCGCGTCATCGTTGTCCGCAGCGGCGTTCATGGCGAGCGGCAGCGTTTCAATCTGGCCCACGAACTTGGACACATGGTCATGGAGGTGCAGGGTGACGACAAATTCCGCGAGAAGGCGGCGCATCGGTTCGCCGGGGCGTTCCTCATGCCGGCCGAAGCGCTGTGGTCCAGCGTCGGCAGACACCGAAGCTCCATCGGCTGGAACGAGTTGTTCGCGCTCAAGCAGTTGTTCGGTGCCAGCGTCCAGGCAATTACGTACCGCTGCGGCGATCTCGGCATATTCCCTCCGTCACTGTCGGAAAGGCTATTCCGGGAGTTTTCCCGTCTGGGCTTCAGGAGCGCGCCTAATTACGAACCCAACCAACTGCCCGAAGAAAAAGCGGGACGTTTCGATCGCCTCTGCTACCGGGCACTGGCCGAAAATGCAATCTCGGAAGCCAAGGCAGCGGAGTTGCTCAACATCACGGTACGTGAACTGAATCGTCGCATGGAGGAACCCGCTGCGGTCGCCGTGTGATGATCCTGGTTTCAGATACGTCCGTTCTGATCGATCTCGATCGCGGCGGCCTGCTTGAGGCGGTGTTCGTGCTGCCTCACGCCTTCGCCGTCCCCGACGTTCTCTACGATCGCGAGCTGAAAGGCGAGTGGGGAGAACAGCTGCGGAGGCTGGGACTACGAGTCGAAGATGTCAGCGAAGCGGGTGTCGGCAAGGCGCTCGGTTATCGCCAGCAGCGCGCCTCGTTGTCGGTTCCCGACAGTTTTGCCCTCGCGCTGGCGAAAGAGCGCGCATGGCTTCTGCTCACGGGCGATAACGCGCTGCGGGAGCTGGCGGCAAGCGAGAATGTTGAATGCCACGGCGTGTTATGGCTGCTGGACAAACTGGAGGAAGCCGGCACGCCGGGCCTTCAACTCCTGCATGACGGGCTGTCTAAGCTGGCTGCACATCCACGATGCCGCTTGACGGCGCGCGAAATTACGATCAGGCTGGAGCGGCACAAAGTAACCATTGAACAGCGCTAGAGCTCGGCAAGTGACCCGCATTCCTGGGCCAACTTCGCCCGTATCGCCGCGCCGATCTACTGATCGCGGCACGCGGAATTAAGAGGTGAACATCATGATGGAAGAACTTGAAGGCGTGAAGCAGAGCGGAAAATTCAGATTCGCGGCATCGGGCAAGGATCTTCATGGTGAACTGACCCTGGCCGGATCAAAGACGTCGATTTATCTTCAGGACAGTGACTTTTTTGACGCCTTTCCGAAGCCGCGTCGTTACATAACAGGCGTCCTGCTCGATCTGACCAGGGTGACTCTGATCGATTGCATCACGATGTCCGGCACAGGTAGCCGCAGCCGCGGTGTAGAGCGATACCATTTCGCCAGCCTGTTTCCGCATTTCGTGCTCTAGGGCGATCGCCACATCGCACCCGATGAACAAGTGATCCGTGCGGTCGATTTTGTGATCGAGGACGCCACCACCTTAGTTTTATGACTTCGACGCATTCGGGAGCGTGATTGACGCGCATCCTTATTGAACAGATTGTGCATGCGAACCGTCTCGAACGGGAGATCCCGACGGGTCCTGAGCCGCAAATTCTTTACTTCACCGGAAAGCGCGAAATTTTCTCGGTGAAAACAGTTTTGGGGCAGATTTCCGCTTCGCACAATCCGGGTCATCGTATCGGCGGCCCGAACGGTGTGCGCCTGCAAAATACGATTTCCGTGACAATCGCGTTCAGCGAGCCTTTGCTGTTTGAAGAGGCGATGACGCGAACGGCCACGCTCAGCAACTATCTGGGCATGCTGGTCGGCCGGCCGTAAAACATTCTAAAGGTTGCCGTGCGCCTCGCACTGGAGAACGACGCAGCAGACTTCTTGCGTGTGTACTGGAGAACGCGTATCGTGCCAGACGTTTTCCAGAAACGCGTCCTTCCGAGCACGGCGCGATTCGAATTCCTTTGGCGCGAGAACCGTGTAGTTGATTTCGCGCCCGAGTTGGCGCTCAAGCCTTCGGACGGCTTGTGCTAAGAATTCCTCACGCGGGGGGCGCCAATCACGAGTACGTCTATATCGCTGGCAGCGTCCTGCTAGTTACTTGCGAATGATCCGTACAAGTATGCCTCGTCTGGCTCTCGCCCCAGCGGCGTTTCGTTTTGCCTTAACGGGAGTCCGGAAGTATCAGGCGAACACTGTGGGCTGTCTCTTCGAATTGGGTATTGTGACAGAGTGTGACAGGATTGGTTTGCGGAGGGTCTGCAAGTGATTGAAAATATGGTGGAGCTAGTCGGGATCGAACCGACGGCCTCGTCGTTGCGAACGACGCGCTCTCCCAGCTGAGCTATAGCCCCGCACCAGAGGGATTTCTAATTTCCCGACTATTTTACCAGCGTTCCATGGTCCACACCAACGGTGCTTGACGAATCCCCCGGTGCCGCGTCTAACCTAAACAGAGTTCTGTCGGGGAGATCTTCCCGTAGTTTATGTTTTCGCAGCTCAACTTCGAGGAATTGAAAACTCAGCCCAAAGTGCTTGCGGTTTCGCTCGCGCTGCACGGTCTGGTGTTCGCCTGGCTGCTGCATGCGCCCGAACCGCAATTGCTGAATCCGTCTTCCGTCGCGCTCGGGCGAAATGGAAAGCTCCTCACGCGAATCTACTTCCCCACGCAATCACCCGACGATAGCGCTACGAGCTCGCCGGACCGGGCGACTGCGATCTATCGCCACCAGCGGCTGGGGCACGAGAAGTTGATTTTGAAGCAGAATTTGGCGGTGGCGAAGATGCCCTTGCCGCAGGCTCCTCGCTCTCCATCCTCGGCTGAGGACAAATCAAAAGTTGCTACGCTTTCCAATCTAGGACACGGCGCGCCTGCAGGGCTTCCCTATGGATCTCTGCCCGGCGGACCGGTGTTCGGGGACGAGATTCGTCCGGCTTTGCCTATCGTAACCGTCGATCCGGTCGTTTATCCATGGGAATTGCCAGACTCGGAAGGCAACGTCGTGGTCGAGATCACGATTGACGAGCGCGGAGAAATCGTTCGCAAAACCGTTCTGCGCAGCATGGGCCCAAAGCTCGATGGGAAGTTCCTGGCCGCGCTGGAGAACTGGCACTTCCACCCTGCCACGCTCAACGGCATTGCCATCGCTTCCAAACAGGACGCGATCTTCCACTTCCGCTCCAGGGGCTGATTCCGGTTCCGCAGTCCGCGATCGAGGCGCTTAGCCGCTATAATCTAAGGTGTGACCGTTCATAAAATTCAACCTGTCGCGTCAGCGGAGTTCCCGACGCGCTGGGGTAAGTTTCGAATCCACGGCTTTCGGGCTGAATTCGGCTCTGACGGCAACCGCCGGGTCGAGGAAGCTGTTGCGCTGGTGATGGGGGACATTCACTCCACGCCGCCGCTTGTGCGCGTGCACTCGCAATGTCTCACCGGGGACGTTTTTCACTCCTTGCGCTGTGACTGTCGGCAACAGCTCGAAATGGCACTCACGATGATTCGCGACTTGGGCGCGGGAATTTTGATTTACGAACAGCAGGAAGGCCGCGGTATCGGACTTATGGCCAAGCTGCAGGCTTATGAATTGCAGGATGCTGGCCTGGATACCGTCGAAGCCAACGAACGATTGGGCTTCAAAGCCGATCAGCGTGATTTCGCATTGCCCGGCGAGATTCTCAAGGCATTGGACGTGAACAAAGTGCGACTGCTGTCAAATAATCCCGAGAAGGTGGAAGCGCTTGAGCGTGCTGGCGTCGAGGTGGTTGAGCGTGTGCCCTGCGAAGTCGAGCCCACTCCGCACGCCGAAGAGTATCTCAAAACCAAGAAAGAAAAACTTGGGCACCTGTTCTCGTCGCGGTGAAGCAATGCAGACTCCGAGAATCCTCTCCCAATGATGTGAGGAACACCGACTGTGCGGCTTATGTTTTTGCTAAGCTTAACCGCCCATGGTTAAATCGCTCCGAGCCGTTTTTCCTTCATGCCTGGGCCACCTCCCACTTTCGGGCGATCTCGCATTCTTCTCTCTTTGACGACTCTCTGCGCGGCGTCCATGGTCTATTACCATCTCGGGCTCTTTGTTCCCAGGGCGGTGGAGGTTCGCGCTGCTCAAGGCTTTGGCGAGGGATATTCTTTTGGAGCTGATTTCTATCCCATCTGGCTTACTTCGCGCGAAGGCCTGCTGCATCATTTGGATCCCTATGCTCGGGAGACCACCCGTCAAATCCAGATCGGTCTCTTCGGGCGATCGCTTAATCCTGACAGCCCCACTGCCTCTCCCGAGTATCGTGCCTTCTCATATCCGCTATTTACTGACATCCTGCTTTGGCCCTTGGCTCAGCTTCCCTTCCCCATGGTGCGCATCGCGCTGGCGCTGATTCTCCCCGCGTTAACAGCGCTTAGCGTCTTGCTTTGGCTTCGGGCTCTGCATCTCCGCGCCGGCCCTGTGATGCTCGCCACGCTCATACTTTTGACGCTTTCCAGTTATGCCGTGCTCGAAGGGCTGTTCGCCGAACAGATGGGGCTGCTTGTGGAATTTCTTCTCGCTGCTTCACTGGGTGCGCTGGTCTGCAAGCGGTTCTTTCTGTCTGGCGCTCTGTTGTCTTTCGCCTTGATAAAGCCGCAAATTGTACTGTTGGTCAGTGTTTATCTGTTGTTTTGGACTTTCGCTCAATTCCGCGCTCGCTGGAGAGTTGCTGCGGGGTTTTTCTTCGTTACAGTCTTGCTGGGTGTGTCTTCCCTGCTCCTATGGCCTCGCTGGATCGAGGAATGGCTGCAGGTAATGTACGGGTACCGCCAGTACTCCACTCCTCCGCTTGTTTGCTACTTGCTCGGGGATGAGATGGGGTCGCGCTTCGGCCCCTTTCTGATCGCTGCCTTTCTTGTGAGTGCGATCGTCCTTGCCTGGCGCAAGCGCCAGGCGTTGCCCGGGTCGATGAACTTTGGATTGACCGTCAGCTTGTTGCTCGCTATCACTACAATCACAATTCTGCCGGGACACGCAGTCTACGACCATGTCGTGCTATTGCCCGGCATTATTCTGATTGCGCTTTCGTGGCGCAGCTTTGCAGCATCGAGCCGGGCTTTCCGCGTTGTCCTAGCCCTAACCGCCTTGGTCCTGTTCTGGCAATGGATTTGCGCCCCGCTGGTGATCGCGGTGCAACCGTTTGTTTCACATCAATTTTTTGTAGCGTATGTACACAGCATCCCCATACGAACTGCGGCTTCCATTCCCTTCGGCGTGCTGTCACTCCTGGGACTAATGACTTGGCGAAGAGCGAGCTACACAATTCGCGAGAAGGGCGAAAAAGTCGAGCGGGCGAGCTCGCAACCCTTCAATGTTTGAGAATCTTTGCCAACGCGTCGCGATTCTTCGCAGGCAGATCATGCAGCGCCACTCTGGCTAGCACCAAGTAAACTTCACGCACCGCCGGAATTTGGCGCAACACCGTCAGGTGCTTCTTCACAGTTTCAACATCTCCACGAACAATCGGACCGCTGGACGCCCCCGATGCGCCCAGCGCCGCATGGTTTGCAAGCGTTTGTCTGAGTATGGGCAGCATGCGTTGTTTCGCGGCATTGCGTGGGACTCCCGCCGCGATGGCAACCCTCTCACTTGCCGACAGCAGCGCAGTTAACAGCGGCGAGATAAACATTCCCCAGGCGTGATACGCCGGCTTGTTTCGCTTCAGGATCGCAACCGGCTGGCCACGCAAATCCACAACCAGAGCACGCGCCATCCGCACGGCCCTTCGGTTGCCCTCGACGGCGAATGGCACTCCCTCTAGCGAAGGTCGGGATCCGCGAACAAATGTCATGAGCGGGTGAACCGACGCCACTGCGGCCCTGCGTCGTCGCAGCTCCGCCAGTCCATCGCTCGTGAGAGCTCCGCTGGAATGCAGCGCCACCTTGCCGCTCCAATCCGCAGCTCCTTTTAACGCTTTTGCCGCGCCGGCAATCGCGCTATCCGGAACACAGAACCAAACCAGGTCAGCCTGAATCTGAGCCTTCGCCGCAGTCACTGCTGACGCGCCCACCTCGGCCGCCAGCCGCCGCGCTCGACGGAGCGATGTCTGCCGATCGCGCGCAATGACTTGGACGATCTTGTATCCCGCAGCGTCTAAGGCTACGGCAAGAGCCCTAGCCAGATTCCCGGCGCCGACAATCGCAATCCGCGGCTTGGTTGCATTCTTGATCGAACGCTTTTCTGGCATGCCCGGCAGGATAGCAGAACCGGCCTGCACTGCCCCTACGGCGATTCCTATCCCAGCGCGCGATCTGGGAGCCGTGCTTTATATTGTTGGGATGCCAAAATCAGCGCGCTCTTCCAAGCTGGTCAAGTCAAGAAAGACTGCTCGTCCCAAAGCTCGGATCATTTCTTCGCGAACGGTGTATCGTGGCCCCGTCTTCTGGGTGACCACGGACGAAGTGGAAGAGCCGGGCGGCATCCGCGCCCGCCGCGACGTCATCCATCACACGGGTTCCGTCGTTATTCTGGCCGTCGATGAATCGCATGCGGCGCCGCGTGTCCTTTTGGAACGCCAATATCGACATGCCGCGAACGATTTTCTGTGGGAACTGCCCGCGGGGCGCATCGACCCGGGCGAAAAGGCCTTACCCGCGGCCCAGCGCGAGCTCCTCGAGGAGACCGGCTATACCGCCAGCCAGTGGCGGCTGATCTTCAACTTTTATGCCAGCCCCGGATTCGTAGCCGAAACCATGTCTGTGTTTCTAGCTACTGGGCTTCGTGCCGGCAAAGCGCAACCGGAGGCCGACGAAGTGATCCTCAAACGATTAGTCCCACTCTCCAGCGCTGTTCGTATGGTTCTGACGGGGAAAGTACGCGACGCAAAGACGATCGCCTCGATCCTGTGGCTGGATCACCAGGTGTCAAATAATCGTCTTCATCCTCGGCAAAGAATGATTTCAGGAAGGGCGCCCGGAAAGGCGCGCCGCTAATAACATCCACTTGACTTGGCGCTCCGTGTGGCTGAGTTATGTCCACGGGCATACACAGCTACGTGCCTAACCGCACTATTCGTCTTGACACTCCATCCTAATCGCTCCAAAATGCATCCTAAAGCGGTCACGTCTCTGGGGTCCCCCACTATAAGACGTGCAGAAACGGGGGTTACGCGTGGAACGGCTGAAAGGCACGGTAAAGTGGTTCAATAACGCAAAGGGGTATGGGTTCATCGGACGGGCCGATGGCCCCGACGTTTTTGTTCATTACAGCGCCATCACCTCTGAGGGTTACAAGAGCCTACAGGAGGGTGATGAAGTCGAATTTGAAATCACCGAAGGACAGAAAGGCCCCCAGGCAGCCAACGTAAGCAAGCCCGCCTGACCATATATCGCGACCATGTCGACGTTTACTTTCGTTCTCAGATGACGAGGGGAACGAGTTTGTGCTTCCGTCTCCGCCCGCTAGCGTCGCACCCCGTTCTTGTTTATCTTTAATCCGTGGACAATAAATCCATCGCCACGGTCCTCTACGAAACCGCCGACCTGCTCGAAATCGACGGTCAGGACTCTTTCCGCATACGCTCCTACCGCAACGCCGCCCAAGCCGTCGAGAATCACCCCGAACAGATCAAGGACATCATCAGCGAGCCCAGGAAATTGCTCGCCATCCCTGGCATCGGCAAGGGAATGCTGGTGAATCTTCAGGAACTATTCAAGGACGGCCGACTTACGGTGCAAGCCGAACTGCTCAAGAAATATCACCCGTCGATGCTGCAATTGCTGAAGATCCAGGGTCTGGGACCGAAGACGATTGCCCTGATCTGGAGCGCCTACCAGGTTTGCGACGTCGACGGCGTGGAAAAGCTGGCGCGTGAGGGCAAGATCCGGGAACTGCCGCGCATGGGCGAGAAGCACGAACAAAAACTGCTGAAAGCCATTGAAGACTTCCGCCGCATTTCCGGACGATTCCTGATTGACGTTGCCGAAACCGAGGCCAAGAGACTCACCGACTATCTAGGGAAATTCCTCGGCTTCGACAAGATCACCCCCGCCGGGTCGTTGCGCCGCGGTCGCGAGACAGTCGGCGATCTCGACATTCTGGTGACGGGCGCAGCCTGCTGTAGTGCCGAGGAGCGCGAAAAATCTGTGCAGTATATAGCAAAATATCCGCCGCTGATGAGCATCATCGGCCAGGGCGACAACAAGATCAGCTTCCGTTTGCGCAACGACCTGCAGGTCGACGTTCGCCTGCTTCCGCCTAAATCCTACGGCGCGGCGATGCAATATTTCACCGGCTCGAAGGCGCACAATGTTGCACTACGCCAGCGCGCCCTAAAGATGGGTTACACGCTCAATGAATATAGCCTTGCGGATCTGACGACTGCGCTGCCTGTCGCGGGCAAGACGGAAGAAGAAATCTACGCCAAACTCAAGCTCGACTATATTCCGCCGGAGTTACGCGAAAATCTCGGCGAGATCGATGCTGCCGAAAAGCACGCATTGCCCGCATTAATCACTCTGGACGATCTGCAGGGCGACCTGCACATGCACACGGTCGAAACCGATGGCCGCAATACCATCGAAGAAATGGCCGAAGCCGCGAAGGCATACGGGTACAAATACATGGCCATCACGGACCACTCCAAGAACCTGGCCTTCGCGAACGGCCTCGATGACAAACGCGCTCTGGCGCACATACAGCGCATTCGAGAAGCGAACGAGAAGATTGACGGGATCACGATCTTCGCCGGAATTGAAGTCGATATCCTCGCCGATGGCGACCTCGATCTTTCCGATGATGTTCTTGCGCGAATGGATTTAGTGATCGCGAGCGTGCACTCCGTCTTCAATCAGGAGCCCGCGAAGATGACCGATCGCCTGCTGAAAGCGATCTTAAATCCGAACACTTCCATGATTGGCCATCCTACGGGACGTCTGCAGCTCCGCCGCGACGCCTACCAGTTCGATATGGACGCCGTTCTCACCACCGCAGCCAAGCACAAAGTTGCCATGGAACTGAACTCTTACCCCGACCGCTTGGATCTCAACGATGTTCATCTGCGCCAAGCGAAACAGCGCGGCGTAAAAATCGTGATCAACACCGATTCCCACCATACATCGCACCTCGACAAAATCCGCTACGGAATCCTACAAGCGCGCCGCGCCTGGCTAACGAAAGAAGACGTCTTGAACACTCTGCCTATAAAAAACTTCGCGACGGCAATGAAGCATGACTGGAACTGACAGTTGGGCGGCAAGGAAGAGTGCGGAGTAGAATCGGACAGCGCGAAGGTCTCCATCTCGAGGACCCTGCTATGCAACGCAGATCATTCCTGAAGTGTGCGGGACTTGTCACCGTCGTGGTCGTCGGCGGTGGAGTCTGGCGAGCCTATGATCAGGGCGTCTTCAGTGTTGGTGACGGGCCGGCTTACGAACCATGGAGAAACTGGCGAAACGATTCCAGCAATGGGCCCATCGCGCTGGTGCGCGCCGCCATTCTCGCCGCGAGTCCGCACAACACTCAGCCCTGGCTCTTCAAGGTGACCAACTCCTCGATTGGGTTGTATATCGACTCCCGAAGGAATGTCGGCGCGCTCGATCCTTACCTGCGAGAGGAGCATATCGGAATGGGTTGTGCTCTCGAGAACCTGATGCTGGCGGCGGCTGCTAATGGCTATCGACCTACCGTGACATTTGTTCCCGGCAAGCTGGGTCCAATTTCCGCTGAGGCCGCGCCTAAGCTTCTGGCGCGCGTCGATCTGGTGACGGGCAATGCGGAACAAAGCGCACTTTACGATGCCATTCCGCGCCGCCACACGAATCGCGGACCCTATGTTCCTGACAGACCGCTTCCTGCCGACTTCGTCGATGGCCTGAGTCACTTGACCAGTGACCAGCAAGACGTCAAGCTCTTTCTCTTCCCAGCCGAAGCAGATCGAAAGCGGATCGTGGAAATAACTTCCGCGGCGAACGACACAATCTATTCCGACCCCGAGGTCGACCGTGGTAGCAGGCCATGGATTCGAAGGCACTGGAGTGACGTCCAGAGATTTCGCGATGGACTGGCGATTGATGCCTTTGGGCAGCCCCCCATTAAGACCGCAATATTCAAGATGATGCCTCTGTGGATGCAGCGGTGGGTTGCATCGCGAGGGCAAAGAGATGGATATTCCAAGCTGATGTTGCGTGCACCCCTAATGGGAATTATTACGGTGCGCGACCGTTATGATCAGGAAAACTGTCTGCGTGCAGGACGGATTTGGCAACGGGCGCATCTGCTGGCAACCGCTCGCGGCGTGGCCGGACGCCCCTGCAACGAGGCCGTGGAAATGATCGACTACGAGAAGGCTCATGACAAACCGGCGCAGCGAGCTCAACTGCTTGGAGTGCTCTTAGGCGACTCTGCGTGGCAGCCGACCTTCGTCTTCTATATGGGCTATCCCACTTTGATCGCCCGACCCAGCCCTCGTCGGCCGGTCGAGCATGTCGTTCTTTGATGTCTGCGTTTCGGGGAAATTGAGAGGGAAATACAATATCTATGACTGATCCGATGCCCAACCCCGCTCCCGTCCCTCCCGCACCTTCGAGCACACCCATAGCGGGCACGCCGCCAGCCATACAACGCGGCCCCACGATTCGGATCGGCGATGAATTCGGCACAGCCAAGCGCAACCTGCCGCCCATTAAAGTCTTGCTGCTCACGTTGGCGGGCGTGCTCCTTGTCGCGGGCGTTGCATCGTTCCTACAGCGCGCTCAGCCGCAGGCCGCAGGATCCCTTGACGGGGTGATCGCGGTGCAGATTCCGAACCAGAACGCCAGCCTCGTCGCCCTGACTTTCAGGTTGCGCAACTCGGGTAAGAAGCCGCTCTGGGTCCACGACATAAAAGGAAAACTTGTGACCGCCTCCGGAGAACTAACTAGCGAGGCGGTCTCGGCGGTCGACTTCGACCGCTACTACCAAGCATTTCCCGAGTTGAAGACGAATGCCGAGCCCGCCCTGGCGCCCGAAGACAAGTTGCAGCTCGGCCAGGAAGTGAAGCGAACCGTGATCGTCAGCTTCCCCGTCACTCTGGATGCGTTCAATCAGCGCCGGTCGGTGAGCGTAGCCGTCCAGCCCTACGACCAACCGCTGCCGGTGGTCCTCACCAAGTAATTATGGTAGAGGTATTGAGATGCGACTCTACCGAATGGTAATGCCAACCTCTTCCGCCTTCGGGAAAATTACCTGCGTGCTCTCCTTGTTTCTCTTCGCGGTTTGTGTTGCACCGGCCGCACCGGCCCCACATAAGAATGCATATTTCGTTTATGTCGGCACTTATACGGAGGAAGGCAGCACCAGCCAGGGCATCTACGCCTATCGTTTCGATCCTGAAGGTCCGACGCTGACATCCGTCGGTTTGGTGGCGCCGAGCATCAATCCGTCCTTCCTCGTCGTCCACCCGAACCATCGATTTGTTTATGCGGTCAACGAGGTCGGCAATTACACCGGTAAGAAAAGCGGAGCGGTTAGCGCCTTCGCCATCGATCGAGCAAGCGGCAAGTTAACGCTATTGAATCAGGTAGCGTCTGGCGGCGCCGATCCCTGCTACATCACCGTCGACATAAGTGGGAAATATGTTCTGGTCGCAAACTATACGGGCGGAAGCATTGCGGCATTCCCCATCCTCGAGGATGGCCGCTTAGGCGAGACCTCGGCATTCATTCAACACACTGGACACGGCACAAATCCGCAGCGCCAGGAAGGACCTCACGCGCACTCGATTGATCTATCATCCGACAATCGGTTCGCCATTGTGGACGACCTTGGCCTCGACGAAACGCTCGTCTATAAGTTTGATAGCTCCAGGGGTTTGCTCACTCTCAACGATCCGGCTTTCGCCAGGGCCGCTCCCGGAGCTGGTCCCAGGCACTTCGCCTTTCATCCCAATGGCAAGTTTGGTTATGTGATCAACGAAATGGGATCGACGGGTTCAGTTTTTGGATATGACGCCGCTAGCGGCGTGTTGCGTCCGCTGCAGACGATTTCAACTCTTCCCAAAGATTTTGCCGGCCCCAACGACGCTGCTGAAATTGAAGTGCATCCCTCTGGCAAATTCCTCTACGCCTCAAACCGTGGGCATGACAGCATCGCGGTCTTCGCCATCGATCAAAACAAAGGAACTCTAACCCTCGTCGAGTACTCTCCCACGAAGGGACAGAGTCCTCGCAATTTTGCGATCGATCCGACCGGCAGGCTGATATTCGTCGCTAACGAAAAATCAGACAGCATCGTCATCTTTCGCATCAACCCGCTGAACGGCCGTCTGACGCCGACCGGCAAAGTCTTGGAGATAGCTCAGCCTGTATGCGTGAGATTTCTGCCGATCGAGTGACCGCAGCGATCTATTGTTTTTTCTGAATGAACCTTCGCCGAGCAAGGTGGGTATTGGCGTCCGGCTTAATCTCGTCATATTTCATGCAACTGATCGAGCCATCGACTTCCAGTACGGCCAAAGCGACATCGTCCACGTTCGCGATGCCGTGCTCACGCAGCGCTCGCTCCAATTCGTCCATGCTGACGTGTTCTTTCGCCATGTGCGACTGGATGGCCTTCCCGTCGTGGATCAGAAGACTGGGCTCGCCCTGAACCACGCGCCGAAAACCGCGGTTTCTACCTGAGAGACTTCCGACAAGATAGTTCAACAACAACAACGTGGAGGCTGCCACCACACCGCCGACGAGCGATGTGTCCGGCCCCGTCATTGCATTCTGCACGGAGTTGGAAAGAAGAAGCAGCAGCGTTAGATCGAACGGAGTCATTTGTCCAACTTCACGCTTGCCGCTGAGGCGCACCCCGATCAGCACGACAAGATAAATGACTCCCGTGCGCAACGCGATCTGCAGCGCAACGTGCGCGCCCGCAGGGAAAAGCACTCCGTTCAATTGGCCGTCACCGGTACGGGCGCACTCTTCGGCGTACTCAAATATCCCGTAGCTTTATTCTTGTCCACAGTCCAGACCACTAACTCAAACAGCAGGTGCTCGCGTCCGGAGTAGAACTGGATTGGTTCGGCTACGTTGCGATCCCTTTTCTCGATCGTCTTGTCGTCGGAAGTCACACTCAACGTGAACTTGCCATGCTTGGCATCAGCCTTCTTGAGTTGGAGACTTACGGTGGCTATGGGCTGAGGCTTGGCACCCTTGAGCAAAGTGAATTCGTAATAGTTGCGGTCGCCCTTGTGCTTAAGCACCTCAAGATCACCGCGCGTGGTGGCAATCAATCCGCTCTGCACCCCAAGATCGCCTACTGCACTTTGAAGTTTCGCTTTGGTAGCTTCCAGGTCGGCCTTGGTGGAAGCAACGTCGGTCTTCACCCCTCCCACGTCAGTCTTGACCCCAGCTACTTCCCCGCTCACCTCGCCGATCTGCTCTTTCTGTTCCTTCTCCAGGCGGGACTCGGTAGCTTTCTGCTCTTGTTGAAGTTGAGCGGCGCGCTGCGCCAATTCCTTCTTGGTAAGCCCGACTTGATGGGCCAGCGTTTCCTCCGACGCTTCAGCTGTCTGCATCCTGTTCTTCAGTTCTGCGACCTGCGCCTGGCTGTCACTCAAATCCTTCGTCAGCTTGTCGATATGCTGCTGCGTGGTCACATATCCATAGACCGAAGCCACTACAAAAGCGATTGCTAAAATGATCAGGATCCATTTGCCTGCGGTCGACTGATGTTCTACAGGTATTTCCGCGCCTTCGTCCGCCATCATTCCTCCAAAAGTGAAACTGCACTGTCTGTGGGATGGCTCCAATTGTTTAGCACAATAGCGACGCTGTCAAATACCTCTGGGGATGCCCGGGTACCGTCTTCTACAATGCGGAGATGAAGAATTGGGACGTCATCGTCATCGGCGGGGGCATCATTGGACTGTCGCTCGCGCTAGAGCTCTGCAAGTCAGGCGCGAGCGTTCTCGTCGTTGAGCGCGGTGAGCCCGGACGAGAAGCTTCCTGGGCTGCGGGCGGGATGTTGGTGGATTCCGGCGCCGAGACACCTGGCGCCTTGCAGCCCCTGGCCACGGCCAGTGCCCGCATGTATCCGGAATTTGTGCATGAATTGCGGGTCGAGTCTGAGCTTCCCATCGACCTGCGCGATCAGGGAGCACTCGTTTTCACTCCAACCGAACAGGTGCATGAGCATCCAGGATTCACTTCAGAGAAGCTGCTTCCCACTGCTCTCATTGAACTCGAGCCGGCACTGGCCGATCTCGATCGCCCAGCATTCTATTTGAAGGAACGCAGCGTCGACCCCCGGGGACTTGTTGCGGCCGCGCTGGCAGCGGCTAGGCACCGAGGCGTGGACATTTCCTCGGGCGATGGGGTAACGGCAGTGAACCTGGTGGGCGGCCGGGTCTGTGGAGTCAGCACCAAGAAAACGTCATTTCATGCGCCGAAGGTCATCAATTGCGCGGGAGCATGGTCCGGCCAAATTTCACCTCATGCTTTTCCGACTCGTCCCGTGAAGGGACAAATGCTGTGCCTAGTTTCGCCGGCTCGCGAACTACTGAAGCATGTGATCCGCTCGCCTGAAATTTATCTGATCCCGCGCAGCGATGGACGCATCGTCGTCGGCACCACCGTGGAAGAAGCAGGATTCGATAAAAGGACCGATGTCGCGACGATTCAACGCCTGCACCGTGCCGCCATCGCCATGGTTCCGGAACTGCGAAACTCGAAGATCCTGGAAGACTGGGCCGGACTGCGTCCGGGCACTCCCGACTCGCTGCCGATTCTGGGCGCAACCGCTACGCTTGGCTACTACGTCGCCACCGGCCATTTCCGGGACGGCATTCTGCTAGCTCCGGTCACTGCTCGGGTCATGGCGCAAGTTCTCGACGGAAAAAATCCCGATCACGACCTTGCGAACTTCTCTCCAGCAAGGTTCAGCAATAACAATTCCGTCGGTTGACGACACGTTCTTCCCCGACGGCTTCGGGTATACTGAGGCGTTTCCGCAAACGCGGCGGCCAACACGGTTGCGTTCTCGCACGAGAAAGGATCAACTTATGGTTTCTCCTGCAGTCGATTTTGCCCGCAATAATCAGCAGCGTTTCCTCAGCGAACTCAAGGATCTTCTCCGCATCCCCAGCGTCAGCACGCTCGACGAGCACAAACCCGACGTTCAGAAAGCCGCGGCCTTCGTCGCCAATGAACTGCGCCGCATGGGTATGGAAAACGTGGAGGTCATCCCGACCAAGGGCCATCCCCTCATCTACGCCGACTGGCTGCATGCGTCAGGTCGGCCCACCGTGCTCTGCTATGCGCACTATGATGTGCAACCGCCTGACCCACTCGAGGAGTGGCACACACCGCCCTTCGAACCTACGGAACGTAATGACAACATCTACGCCCGCGGCGCCGTTGACGACAAAGGTCAGCTCTGGATGCAAGTGAAGGCGCTCGAATCGCTCATGAAATCCGGCAACGGTAAGCTCCCGATTAATGTGAAAGTTATTTTTGAAGGCGAAGAGGAAGTCGGCGGCGAGTCCATCGCCGAGTACGTCGTCAAGCAGAAAGGCAAGCTAAAGGCGGATTTCGCCCTGGTTTGCGACACCGAGCTGTTCGCTCCCAATCTGCCCACGCTATGCGTTGGCCTGCGCGGCCTGATTTATACGGAGATCGAAGCCTACGGCGCGAAGACCGACTTGCACTCCGGCGTGTATGGCGGCGCGGCTCCGAACCCGTTCTTCGGCCTCATCGAAATCATCAGCAAGTTAAAAGATTCGAAGGGTCACGTGCTGGTTCCGGGCTTCTACAAGGGGGTGAAAGCACCCAGCAAAGACGAACTCAAGGCCTGGAAGCGCCTGCCATTTAACGAGGAGACCTACCGCAAGACCGAAGTCGGCTCCAAAGTGCTGACCGGCGAACCCGGCTTCTCTGTGTTGTATCGCACCTGGGCGCGACCCACGCTCGAAGTCCATGGCATGCCCGGCGGATTCACCGCCGCCGGCGCCAAGACGGTGATTCCGGCCAAGGCCGCAGCCAAGGTTTCCATGCGTCTGGTGCCCAACCAGGATCCCGACGACATCCTCAAGAAGTACAGGAAATTTGTGAAGAAGCTCACGCCGAAAGGTATCGAGACAAAAATTAAAGTGTGGAGCAAAGGCCCGGCCTCCGTGGTTGGCACCGACAATCCTTACATCAAGGCCGCGACCGAGGCGTTGCACGATACCTTCAAGAAAGAAACGGTGTTCATCCGCAGCGGCGGATCTATTCCAATCGTCAATGACTTCTACCAAGGATTGAAGATTCCTACCGTCATGATGGGCTTCGGCCTTCCCGATGACAACCTGCACGCTCCCAACGAGAAGTTCCACATTCCGAACTTCCACCATGGGATTGAAACCATCTGCCTGTTCTTCGAGAAGCTGGGAGGAAAGTAGTATCTTTATATAGTTTTCAGCGGGACGGGTCACAGACTCGTCTCGTCCAAGCACCAGAAATAACCTCGCCTCTGTTTAGCGATTGCGGTACCATTATTTTGCTCTCGCGATTCTCCCCACCTCGTCCCTTCCTCACCCGTGAAATGCCCAAATGCTGCAATGCGTGTGCAACCCAGAGCGCTGCTCGATAAGACCATACAATATATAGTGTTATATTGCTTGACCCCGGCCCCATTTCACCGTTACAGTTGCTTAAATTTGTGTCTGTCCTCTCCAGCCTGGGACGGAACTTGGTTAAGCGCGCATCCTAATTCGGGGCGGAGGAATCCGTCTGGTAAACAGCTCGTGATTCGCACAAATAGTAACTGGCCACTGCTTTTCTCAAGGAGTTCACGTTGCTCAAACTGAAGCGGCTTCAGATTCTCGGCTTCAAATCGTTTTGCGACCGCACCGACCTGAAGTTTCACGGGGACGGTATCGCCGCCATCATCGGCCCCAACGGCTGCGGTAAGTCGAATATTGCAGACGCTATTTCCTGGGTGCTGGGCGAACAATCGGCTAAGACCTTGCGTGGTTCGCGCATGGAAGATGTGATCTTCGCCGGGACGCGCGATCGCAAGCCCACCGGCATGGCCGAAGTATCGCTGACCCTGATCGATCCGCAAGAGTATCCCGGCCCTGACGCCAACGCGCCCACGGAGATCGATATCCAGGACGAACTACCCGTCAATCCCATGTCGTCAAAACAAGCGGACGACTGGGATGAAGCTGCGATCCGTGCCCGAGCCGCCGCCGACACCGAGAGCGCCGTGGAGGAGGCCCAACCTGGCAGAACGGAAGAAGTGGAAATCCCCCGCTCGAAGTTGAATACGATAGCGGTTGCCTTTCCTGACGACGAGCCGGTGTTCGCGCTGCCCGTGCACAACGTTGCGGCGACGACACCTTCGGCAGCTGTGGCTGGCTCGCCTCAGGTGGTGCTGAAGATTCGTCGCCGGAAATTCAATCAACAGCAGTTCCATGCTGGCGAGATTGTGGTCACACGTCGCTTGTTCCGCTCCGGCGACAGCGAATACTTATTGAACGGCAAACTCTGCCGCCTGCGCGACATTCAGGATCTATTCATGGGCACCGGACTGGGCCCGGAGACTTACGCCTTAATCGAACAAGGCCGAATCGGACAGATTCTCAGCAGCCGTCCGACAGACCGGCGGGCCATTCTTGAAGAAGCCGCGGGAATTACAAAGTTCAAGACGAAGAAACGTCTCGCCGAAGCGCGGCTCGAAGATGCGAAACTCAACCTCGCGCGCGTTAATGATATTTTCGAGGAAGTCACGCGCCAGATGAATTCGTTGAAGCGGCAAGCTTCCAAAGCCGAACGTTTCGCCCGACTGCGCGACGAGATGCGCGCTGAGCTACGTATCCTGCTGGCGAGCAAATTTGCTGCAATCGAGCACGAAAGCACGGAGATTGATGCTCAACTCAACCTCCTGGCTGAAGACATGCGACACCGCGCCGAAGCCGTGCAACAACTGGAATCCGAGCACGGCGAAGCTACGGAGCGCGGTTATGCCATCGAAACCGAGCTGCGCGAAAATCGTGATCGTATCAATCAGCTTGCGATGGAAATTGATCGTGCGCACGCCCGCCGCCGCTATAACGACGAGCGCTGTGCTGAACTGGTGGTTCGCTCAGCCTCGGCGGAAGCAGAGTTGGGGCAAGCCCGTCATCGCCTGACCGCGCTCGAGGTCGAGCGCGATTCCAACCGGCAGGTGCTGGAATCCGCAGCCGCCGATCTGGCTGCTGCCCAGCATGAGCTTTCGTTGTCGCAGCAGGAAGCCGCGACGGCGGCCGCAGCGTTGGCGGAACTCGAGCATCAGCAAGAAGGATCTCGGGTTGCGATTTTTGATACCGTCTCTTCGGCCTCTCGGCTTCGCAACCAGCTCGCGCAAGCCGAAGAGCGACTGGCAGGCGCTGACCGTGAGGCGATGCGACTACAAACTGAACTGACCAACGCCAACCTGCAGGTAGAAGACTTTGGCGGGCAGCGCGGCCAACTGGCTCTTGAGTTTGAAACTGTGACGCAGCGCGTGGCCGGAATCACAGAAGAGATCAGCCAACTTCGTCGACTGATTGAATCGAAGCGGCTCGAAGAAACGCGTGCGAAAACCAATCTCGATGTCTTGCGCGCCGAATTTGCCACCGCCCTGGGAAAGAAAGGCTCTCTCGAAGCGGTCATCGCAGAGCATGGTTATTCCACCGAATCGGTTCGACGCCTATTTCAGTCCGGCGTAATGCAGAGTGGCCTGGCTCCGGTCGGGGTGCTCGCGGATTTTCTTGAAGTCGAGCCGCGCTTTGAGCGTGTGGTGGAAGACTTTCTGCGGGACGAATTGAACTATATCGTGGTCAAGTCTTGGGACGCTGCGGACGAAGGCCTGCGCCTGCTGCGCAGCGACGTCGATGGCCGCGCCACCTTCCTGGTCCATCCCGAAGACTCGCAAGCCAAGTTCTCCTTCGTTCTCGACGAAGCCGCGCACTGCGCGCCGCCCACAGCTTCCATCGTGCCGCTGAAGAACACGATTCGCGTCCTCGACGGATTCGGAAAATCACTGGAAGTGATTCTGCCGAAGCTGCGCGACGGCTACATCGTCCCCGGATCGGACACCGCCCGGGGTCTGGCACTAGAAAATCCAGACGCATTCTTCCTCTCACAATCTGGAGAGTGCTTTCACAACGTCACCGTGACTGGCGGCAAACAGCGGGCCGAAGGTCCACTGTCGATGAAGCGCGAACTCCGCGAGGTTCTGCGTCAGCTTGAAGATTTAGAGCGAGCTCTTCGCGATGAAGAGATGCGCGTCTTAACGCTGGGCGGGGAGATTAAGGAGTTCACTTCCCTGCTGGAACGTCTGGAGTCTGAAAAGCGCAACGCTGAGCATCAGTCGATGACCTCCGGCCACATGCTGCAGCAGCTCGACTCCGAGATGGCCCGTGTCACCGAGCGCATGCGGATTTCTCAAGCCGAGTTGCAACGATTGGCAGCGGAGCGGGCCGAGCAGGAGTCGGTCATCACAGCGCGGCAGGCGGAAATATCCGCCCTCGAACGGGCTCGCGTTCAACTCGAGCAGCAGATTGCGGTAGCCCAGGAATCACTGGGCACGTTGCGTCAGCGTCGCGAAGATGCAGCCCAGACCAGCTCGCAGCGGGTAGCTCGCGTCGCCGCGCTAGAAGAGCGCCATCGCTCAGCCACTGCTGTGCTGGGGCGAATCGATTCCCTGTTCACCGAGATGGGCGAGCGCGTCCAGGCTCTCACCTCGCAGATCGAAGCGGGGGCAGGCGAAAAGCTGCGGCGCGAAACCGAGAACCTTCAACTTGAACAGCAAGTGAGAGAATTCGAGGCCGAGCGTAATGCTGGCCAGGCCCGCGAAGGGTTGCTGCAATTTGAAAAAGATCAGCTCCGGGCTCGACTCGCTGAAATCGATGAGCTACTGCGCAACGCACGGCAGCTATTGGACCAGGCCCGAGACCGCCGTGGTGAACTGCAGGCTATCGCCGCCAAACTGGAAGCCGATGCCATGTACATGGCCGAAACTTGCCTGCATGAACTCGGCGTCGAGAAGGCTGCTCTGATGGCGGATCTTACTTTAGCGGTGGCCGGCGGCGACGAACTTGCCGCCCGCGATCAGTCTTATCGCGAGATGCGGGCCAAACTGGAAGGCATGGGTCCAGTGAACATGATGGCGCTCGAAGAATACAAGGAGAGCGCCGAACGCCACTCATTCCTCGACACGCAGCGCAAGGATCTGATCTCGTCTATCGAGAACACGACGGCGACCATCCGCGAGATCGACGAAGTTTCGCGTCAGAAGTTCCGGGAAGCTTTCGCCAAAATCAACGAAAACTTCCAGGCTACGTTCAAGAAGCTGTTCGGCGGCGGCCACGCCTTCATGAAGCTTACCGACGAGGAAAACTCCGCCGAGAGCGGCATCGACGTGGTTGCTTCACCTCCTGGCAAGCGCCTGCAGAGTGTGCTACTGCTCTCCGGAGGCGAGAAGGCGTTAACTGCGCTGGCGCTGCTGGTAGGCATCTTCCAATACACTCCCAGTCCGTTCTGCATTCTCGACGAGGTGGACGCGCCTCTCGACGAGGCGAACATCGGTCGCTTTACCGAGCTGGTCAAGGAAATGAGCATACAAACCCAATTCGTCCTCATCACTCACAGCAAGAAGACGATGAGCATCGCCCCCGTGCTTTACGGCGTAACTATGCAGGAGCCAGGCGTGTCGAAGTTGGTGTCGGTACGGTTCGGCGCGGCGTAATCGAAGGGGGAAGCCAAAAAGCTCACCTGGGCTGGCGAACTAGATCGAGGGAGAGATTTCCACTCCCATCCTCAGCTTTTCCACAATCGCGCCACGGAGAACTTCGGTATTTCTAATCCTTTCAGCGAACCCGTACCTGCCAACGGTTTCCCGCTCAACAGGATAGGGCCCGACCCCCGGCCTGTGATCTCTATCGTTGACAAAAGTTTCTGAGAGGCTAAAATACGGCTCGCTCCTGCCTTAGTATTTCCATATGAACTCTGAACTCCTTGATCCCGTTCTCCTACAAACAGATTTCCCTGACCTCCAACTTCACGCTAGCGGAAAAGTACGCGACGTCTATGAACTAGAAAACGAACGATTGCTGTTCGTCGCTACAGACCGAATCTCTGCCTTCGATTACGTGCTCGCCACCGGCATTCCGCACAAGGGCCGTGTGCTAACTCAGATCTCCCTGTTCTGGTTCAACTTCCTTTCTGACATTGTTCCCAACCACCTCATCACGGCCGATGTGAACCGTTATCCGCAGAACCTGCATAAGTATGCCGATCCGTTGCACGGCCGGTCCATGGTGGTGCAGCGGGCGCAAATGTTTCCGGTCGAATGCGTAGTCCGGGGCTACATCTCAGGCTCGGCCTGGAAGGAATACAAGGCAACGGGCAAAGTGTGCGGAATCGAATTGCCTCCGGGATTGCGCGAGTCGGACGCCTTCCCGCAGCCTATTTTCACTCCTTCCACGAAGGCCACCAGCGGCCATGACGAAAACATTTCGTTTGCCAAAATGTGCGAAATCGTGGGCGCGGAAGCTGCCAGCACCCTGCGTGATCTCACCTTACGCGTTTACAAGAAGGCGGCGGATTACGCCCGTCAGCGCGGCATCATTATTGCCGACACCAAGCTTGAGTTTGGCCGCACAGTCAAAGGAATTACCCTGGCGGACGAAGTGCTGACGCCGGATTCGTCCCGCTTCTGGCCCGCCGATGAGTACGCACCCGGCGGACCGCAGGAATCTTACGACAAGCAATATGTCCGCGATTATCTGGAGGAGATTCGCTGGAACAAGCGACCGCCTGCGCCTTCGTTGCCGGCAGAAGTTGCGCTGCGTACCAGTGATAAGTATCTTGATGCGTACCGCCAGATCACGGGAAACAAGTTGGATGGGTGAACGCTTGGTGTTCGCCAGACGCTTGCTGAGCCGGAGAGTGCGATGACGCCGGCTGACTGGGTGATCGTTTTGGTGATCGGGCTGAATGTTTTTTTGGCCGCCATGCACGGGTTCTTCGCCGAGGCTTTGAGCATGGCGGGATTGGTTGTGGGCTACGTCGTCGCTGCTTGGCAGTACCAAAGGCTTGCCGACTGGCTGATATCGTTTCTGAAGTCCGAACTGTTGGCGGAGATTCTCGGTTTCCTCATTATCTTTTTCGTGATCCTGATCGTGTTCAGTATTGCGGGCAGAATCGCGCGAAGGCTAATGAAGGAAGTTGGGCTGACCGGTTTCGATCGCCTTCTCGGCGCGTTGTTGGGCGTACTGAAAGGCGCGCTGGTGGTGGCTGTGGTCTTGATGGGGATGACTGCATTCACTCCAACATCTTCGTTGCTGGAGAAGTCGGAACTGGCGCCATATTTTTTGGTAGCTGGAAGAGCGGCGATCTGGTTGGCGCCGTCCGCGTTACGTGCGCGGTTTAACGAGGGACTGGATTTTTTGCGCCGTGCCCCGAAGGAATTGACGGGCACTCCAGCCACCTCTAGAAAATGAGTGTCGCGTGCGAGCAAGGCTGTTGGGCGAAGACATCAAAACGAGAGATTAGACGAGAGAGAGCTACCGTGAAAGATCAATTGGAAGCACTGATTCTGCAGATGTATAAAAGCAACATTCTCTACTCCGAGGGCGTACGCGAGTTCAAGAAGCGATTTATCCTTACCGTACTCCAGGAAAACAAGGGCAATCAATGCCGCGCTGCCCGTGAACTGGGCATGCATCGCAACACTCTGAGCCGCACTATCGACGAACTGAAAATCGATGTACGGCAACTTCGGGATGGCGCGAAGCGTCCGCCACGCAGCGCGCGACCGGTAACCATGGAAAAGAAGGCGGCGCGCTAGATTTCCGTCCGAGTACAGGCGTCTTAATTCCTATCAGCAAAAAATAGGGCAGCCCCAAAGGACTGCCTCTTAATGTTCGAACCACTTCTCACTACTGAGACGTGGTTGCTTTGTGATGCACTGGAGCTTTCTTAGCCGGAGTTGGAGCCGCCGCCTTCAGCAGCTTGCCCTTCCCCATGACCATCATGAACGGGTTGGGAGTGTAGGAGGCCGGCTCGCCCTGGAAGTCCAAACTGGCGCCTTCCTTCGGGATAAGCTTCAGCGGGACCTTCTCTTCAAACGTGAGAGTAATATCGGCCTTCTTCGCTTCAATGTCGTCCGAGCTACCGGCGATATCAAATTCCTCGGCCGTTGCTTTGATCACGGTGCCATTCATTTGAACAGGCTTGCCCTTGATGGCATTCCAAACTACGTCCTGGTCCTCCTTCGTTCCGTTGGAAAGAACGAACTCCCACGTGGCGAAGTCCATTTTGTCCGGCGGTGTGGAGACGACCATATTGTGTGCTTGTTCGGGAAGCGTGGGAGCGGGCTTGATGGTGAAATTCGCAGGCTGTGTCGGACTTGCTTTGGCTTGCGCTAGAACATCGGTCCAGCCATCATCTCCGCCGTGGTATTTGATGTATTGGTTCTTGGCGTATTTTTCAATCTGCTGCTGATACTGCGGCGTCGGTGCAACCGCCGAAGCCCGAGCGGCGTACCAGATGCCGTTGATCGGATCGGGTGGAATCTTCGGATCCGGTGGAGTGGGCCCGGCATAAGCCAAAGCTAACGGATAAACGATGCTGAAATCTGTAGGGTTCAAGTCCGCCGCGGCGCGCAGATCTTTTCTGGCGTCGTCGTAGTCCTTATCGGTGAGGTCAGCGATACCGATGGCCGCGTTAAAAATGGCAGCCATCTGATCTTTCATCTTCTGATAATCGGCGTCAGCAGTGCCCTCAGGCTTGGTGAATTTTGGCAGACAATCCAGCCCCATCTGTCCGTACTTCTTCGCGTCCGCCAGATCCTGTTTGGCATTGGCGTCGCCGCCCTGCGCCTTCAGGCGATCGAAGTAGGCCAGCAATGCCATCGCACGCACGTTACAGGGATCCGCCGCCACCAATTTCACGGCCGTATCGATGGTCTTTTGCTGATTCCCCGTCTGCTGGTAGTCCTGCATGAGAGTTTGCAGGGCGGCCACCTTCATTACGCTGTTGGGATACTGCGTCATGAACGCTTCCAGGCCGCTGATCTGCGCCGCCGGATCCTTCTGCTGGATGGCCCCGACATAGGCGTTGTATTCAGCGGGGTCCTTGATAACGGGGGCTTGCGCGGCGGCCGCGGGCGCTTGTCCTGGAGTTGCTTGCGCCGGTGGCTGGGATGGTTGTTGCGCTGGCTGCGTGGCACTCCGGGCTGCTGCCGTTGCAGCCACCCCAAGCACAACCGTGACCAGAATCTTTTTCATCAGTATTGGCTCCTTGCACCTTTGGGAATCGACAATGTCGTGAAATAGCGTTCTTGCTGAATTTGTGGCATGCCGCTTGGACTGCTAACGCGCTCCGCATCCCGTCTGGAAATCCGGGCTGCGTTCCGGGCAGGCCCCGCGAAAACGGGGCGAACTGGGCTTGGAGGCGAATGACCCTTCTTTCCCGGTTGGCCGGATTATAAGTACCTCTTCTTCCGAAGGCAAGCAACTTCCCGCTACCCGCGCCAATCATTGTATAAGATGCAAAAACGATCCACCGCGACAATCGTGCGTGGCACCGTTCCATCGTAGATAATACCGACATCGCATATGAACCTGCTCGCAACCGACCGTGCTGACTTCCTGATGGGACAGGTCGCCATCATCACGGGCGGCGGCCGCGGCATTGGCGCCGCCATCGCCATTTTGCTCGCCGAGCTCGGTGCCACCGCGGTGCTTTGCGGACGCAGTCAGGCCGCGCTGGACTCGACTGCAAAAACCATCCTGGAGGCTGGAGGTAAGGCCGAAGCCATTCCCTGCGACGTGACCAGCCTTGAGGCTGTGGAGGCAGCGGCGAAGCGAGTGGAATCTCTATTCGGAGGTGCAGACATCCTGGTCAACAACGCCGGTATCGGCGGATTCGACGTTCCGCTGCATCAACTGCCTCCCGATGCCTGGAACCAAATTCTAAATACGAATCTGCGCGGCGTTTACTATGCCATTCGCGCGTTTGCTCCGATGATGATTCGTTCAAGGTCCGGGCACATCATCAACATCTCCTCGCTGGCCGGGAAAAATGCGTTGCCCAACGGTGCTGCCTACGCGGCATCCAAGTGGGGACTGAACGGACTCAGTTACTCTGTGGCTGAGGAACTGCGCGCCCATAACATCCGCGTGAGCGTGATCTGTCCCGGTTCGACCAACACGGACCTCAGCCCACACGACGGCAAAGATCCCGCGAAAATGCTTCAACCGGAAGACGTAGCTCACGCCGTGGAAATGTTGGTGACTCAGAGTCCGCAGTCGTTTGTGAGCGAGATTCTGGTAAGGCCGACGCAGAAACCCTGAGCCAAGCTTCGCCCGGCCTAACTCGATTTTCCAGGCTTTCCAGCCCGTCGGTGGAACAGCCAATAGAGGACGCACATCACCGCGAACCAGAACACATGAGGAGGGTTCTCGGGGGAACGAAGGCGTCTGAGGCGATGGTGCCAGGCGTTCCAATACCGAGCTTGTCAAAAAAAATCCTGTAGCCCGCCCCCGCCAACAGGAAAGAGAACGCAATCGCCACTGCGATCAGTACAGCTTTAAGAATTGTCCTCTTCATCCCATGTCTTGGTCAGATGAGACCACTGCTTGAAGTCCGCGCTCCCGGCCTCAACGCTTCACGCTCCTACTTCTTGAACAGATTCTCGAACGCCTGCCGCGCGTCGTTCGGCCGCAGTGTGGCGGGCGTGGAGGTTTCCTTCTCTCTCGCGACGCGGAGTTCATAGAACGTGCACTCGTTGCGCACATCTTTCTTCTCGATGCGCTTCGGCACCGGCTGCATGCACTCGAAGCGGCTGCCCGGATCGAAGTAAGCGCACTGCTTGCAGGAATGCAACTCAAAACCGCACTTGGGACACAGACCCGTGGGGGGCATCCCTTGCAGCACCGTGCCGCATTGCGTGCATCGTGAGACGACATGCGTTCCGGGCAAATTCACTGGTTTCGGCCCCATGCTGTAGTCGCGTCTTGCTGGCGGCACCGAAGCTGGCTTCTCCCCAGACTCCCTGCGCGGCTTTACCTCCCGATCACGATCCTGATACCCATGTTGACGGTATTTGGCTGCCACAGAACCTCCCCAAGCAAGCTGGCGTATTGTCGCGCCAACGCTGCCCCGACGACAAGTGTGAACTCGTCTCTTCCTAGTTTTACTCGCGACTCGGTACTCGGTACTAGAACTCAGTTCGCTACAATGGAAACATGATCCACGAAATTTTCCCGGTGGGGCCGCTGCAGTGCAACTGCTCGATCATTGGCGACGAGACCACGCGCGCAGCGATGGTGATTGACCCCGGCGACGACATTGAAGACGTTCTCGCCCTCATCCGCAAGCATAACCTCCAAGTCAAGCAGATCGTTATCACGCACGGCCACATCGATCACGTAGGAGGCGCGATGAAATTACGCGCAGCCACCGGAGCGCCCATTCTGTTGAACCAGAACGACTACGCCCTGCTCAAAATGCTCGATGTGCAAGCCGCGTGGGTAGGCATGGCCGCGCCCGGCGCAGTCGAGATCGACCAGAGTTTAGGTACTGGCGACACTGTGAAAGCCGGAGCACACGCTGCTAGCATTCTGCACACACCGGGACACACGGAAGGCAGCATCTGTCTCTACTTCCCCGCAGAAAAAACTTTAATCGCGGGTGATACGTTGTTTGCCGGCTCCATCGGTCGCACCGACCTGCCCGGCGGATCGATGCAGAAGATCATGCAATCACTGCACGGTACTGTGCTGGCTCTGCCCGACGACACGAGAGTCGTCCCCGGCCACGGACCCCTGACTACGATCGGAGAAGAACGGGAAAGCAATCCATTTCTCGTGAAGCGCTGAGACCCCATTTCTAGAAATTCATCTCTAGTACCCGCTGCAATGCCTCGGCGAAATCCGCTTGCTGGGTAATCAGACTTAATACCAGATACCCATCGCTCGGAAAATCATAGAAATGCCCGGGATGCACCAGAACAGACTTGTGTCGCAATAGATCGACCGCCAATTCCTCGTCGGTCCGGGTGACGGGCACGCGCAGGACCGCGTACCATCCTCCCTCCACACTTAAACGCTGGCACGTCTTCTGCCGAGCAAGCTGGCGATCGAGTTCGGCGAGATTTGCCAGTACTCGACCCAGCAATTGCCGCTGGATGTTATGCCGTTGATGGAGGAGTTCTCGTGTGGCCCACTGGATGGGCGCATTTATAGAGAGATATGTATCGGCGATGACCTCGAGTCGTGCCTGGGCGGCTTCCGCCAACGCCGACGGACCACCGGTGAGGATCCATGCCACCTTCATCTGCGGCAGCGCCGAGATTTTGGAAACACCGCTCAGGGTGAAAGAGAGCACGTCTTCATGAGCGGCGAAGCTTGGTTGCGGCGCTTCGTTGTGAGCGTAGTCCAGAAAAACCTCATCTGAAATTAGCGCAAGTTCGTGTTCCTGGCAAAAACCGCCAAGCGCCACCCGCTCCTGCGCTTGCACGTACGAACCTGTGGGATTGTTGGGATGGACAACAATGACTCCGCGCGTGCGCTTCGTTACCGCGTTCCGCAAGGACGGAAAATCCATCTGCCAGCCATGATCGTAAATCAAAAGATAAGGCATCAACTTCACGTCCTGCAAGTCGGCCAGAAATTCAAATAGCGGATAGCTGGGTTTCGGGACCAGCAACTCATCGCCGGGATTACAAAGCAGACGGAACACGAAGGAATATCCTTCGCTGGTGCTGGTGGTGAGAATCACCCGTTCGGGATTGACCTTGATCCCATGCTCAGCTTGGTAGTAATCGGCAACTGCCGATCGCGCGCTCGGCAAGCCCTTCGGCTGGGGATCGTAATCCATCGCCTGCGGCGAAGCCAAGGATTGCAGAATGCGCGGCTCGTCATAGTGCAGCCCGGCCCTCGTCGGATTCGAAAGTGTGAGATCCAGCACGCGAGCGCCGCGCGCTCGGACTTCGTCGAGCGTCTCCGTCAAGCGATTGCGCGTCAGCTTCCAGTCGGTTCGGTCGGAAAACATCTCAAGGTGTGCCTCTAGGGTTGCAAGTAGAAGCCTAAGTCCTGCGGCGGCACAAGAAGTTTGGTGGCATCATATTGCCGTCGCGCCTGGCGAACCGCCACGATCTTTTGCTGAAACTCGCGAGCCAGCGTGTCGTAACGAACCAACACATTGTCGACCCAGAACGGACTGTACTCTCTCAACCACGCGTCGCGGTACATTTGACCTAGGTGCGTGCTAGCGTCGCGCAGATCTTCCAGGCGCGCATTAGTGGAGGTGATTTCTTCCAGGTCGTTGCCTACGCGCTCTGCGTCGGTCTGGTTCTGGAAAGCGTCCCAGTAGAATTGGTTGATCTCCTGCGTGTACTCGGCTTTCATGCCCAGGGTGTCCCATCGCCAGGCTGCCAACGTCATGTCGGCCAGCGTGGCCTGATTGGCATGTGCCTTGCGACCATTCCGGTAGAGCGATTCCAACGCGTGCTCGGCTCCCAAGCGCATGTCAACAGCCGCCGGCAACATCTTCTGCATGAGCGTCGCGCCTTCCGGGGTGAACGGATCGGCCCAGAACAACTCATCCGTTTCTGTGGCGAGGTGATTCTTGGCCAGCGCCTGATGCCCCCGATCCAGATTTTCCAGCACGTCGCGGAAAGTGGAATCATCGTTGCGATAGAAGACCCAGTCATAGTCGTTCTTGAATTTATCGACATCGGACTCGCCCGCTTGCCATCCCGCCGCCGCGCCAAAAACCAGCGCCGGCCACGCCATCCCGTAGATCGACTCGCCATCGTCGTTCCACGTTGTATTCAGCATGCCCATGGCCCCCAGGTTTTGGCCGTCGCGCACAAAGTTGCGGATATTCACGAAAGCGACATCCAGATCGGGCCAGACCTGATTCCAGTTGTTCGCGCCCGGAGCCACGACCACGCGGAGTCCGGCATCGCGATACGGTTTGATGATGCTCTCATAGCTTGGCTTGGCGTCGTAATCCCAGGGAATCGCGATCATATCCTTGGGCAAGATGCTCAACAGTTGCGGATACTTCACTGCGATATCACCCCAGAACATCAGTTGCTTGTGATAAGACTCGAGAATGCTGCTGACTTTCCGGATGTGCTCCAGATACACGCGCCCAAGGCCAATTTCACTGGCCCGCGCGGCGGTTTGTCCGTGACCCAGTTCAAACGTTTCGTCGCCACCGATATGAAGGAAAGGTCCGGGAAAAAGCGGCACCAGATCCGCATACATTGCCTTGATCAGGTCATAGGAGCGCTCCTTAGTCGGCGTAAGTACGTGGCCGTGGGGTCGTTCTGCGACGTCCGCGTAGATTTCATATTTCAGCATGTGATGAAGGTGTCCGAAGGTTTGCTGCTCCGGAAGAATCGTCACATAGAAGTTTTTCGCATAAAGCACCAGCGCTTTGATCTGTTCTGGCGTGAGCGCGGCTTCCTTGGGCGCCAGCAACGGCTGGGTGGCGAAGTCGAATACGTGCTCCATGTAGAGAGCGAGCAGATTCACTTTGTACTCGGCCAGAGTGCGGATCTGGCCCTTCATGAAACCTTGCGTCGGAATCGGCCCGCGGCTAATGTCGTCCTGCACGCCGCGCCACTCCATGCTAGGCCAGTCGCGGATCGAAACCGCCGGACAGACCACTGCGCCGCCATCCTCATGAAGCAGTTGCCGAAGCGTTTGCACGCCATAGAACAGTCCCTGGCCAGTGTTGGCCGCAACAATGAGGTGAGTCTTGTCTGAGAACAGCAGGTAGCCCTGGTCGCCGATCGAATCCGCCTTCAGTCCTTTTGCAGCCAGAAAATCCTTCACCTTTTGATCCTGCAGGCGCGCGAGAACGATGGTTCTGCTCTCCCGCCTGGCGTCCGGTTTTTCGCCGGTAATACTTACTTTCAGGCCGGAGCGGTCTTGGATTTCTTCCGCCAGCGTTTCGGCCGCGATGCGATCTTCGGCCTGATGTCCAAACTCCACGAGGATTCTGGTAGTGGCCGTTACTCGGAAATTTCCGTCGTGCAGTTGCACTTCTTTGGGTTGTGGAATCAACTTCAGTAGATTGTGTGCCTCCGGAGTTTCTGCAAAGGTCAATGAAATCAGAAGGAGAACAAGCAAAAGAAACAGAACGACTCTTTTCATTCGGATCCTTGGGATAAGGCAATCTGCAATCTATTCTAGCAACCAGAGTCGGCACGAGGCGGGAATCTCCTCAAGACTTGCCAAATGCCTCTTTGTTTACGACGTAAGGCATTTTCGTGATATCGCCGCCGTAGTTGGACTCGAGGATGTCGATCAAACCCTGGACGCAGCGCCCTGCCATTCCCTTATTCGGATCGGTGTCGAGTCGGGTGATGCGGGCGGCGCTGGCGAAATGCGGCATCAAGCGGCAGCGGTCGGCAATGGCTGGATCGCGAAGCGGAGAATCGGCGGGCAGCGGCTCTTTCTCATAAACATCAAGAGCGGCGCCAGCGATCCAGTTCTCGCGCAGGGCGCGCGCCAACGCAACTTCATCGACCACTGGCCCGCGGGAGTCGTTCACTAGGAAGGCCGTCGGCTTCATCAGCTTCAACGTCTGCTCGTTGAACAGATGGTAGGTGGGTGTCGCGCTCTCGCCCGCGCGCAACAGCGGCACGTGCACGCTGACAAAGTCGGCGTCGCGCACAGCGTTTTCGAAGCCCACATACTTGATCCAACTCCTTTCTTTCGAAATGCCACGCGCGTGCCGCAAGTCCATCTCTTCCTGAATGGCTTTGATGTAGTCGTGATTCTCATAGGCCGGGTCGTAGCACAACATGTTCATGTCGAAACCGGCGCACTTCTTGATCATGGCCAACCCAATACGTCCCGTGCCGATGATGGCGATCGTCTTACCGGTGACCTCGTCACCCAGAAACGGCAGATAAGGATGCCAATATCCCCATTGGTTGTCGCGGGTGAGGTGCTCGGCTGGCCACATCTTGCGGGCTAGCATACCCAGCATGAAAAAGGCGAACTCCGCCGTGGCTTCGGTCAGAACGTCGGCCGTGTGGGTGAAAGGAATTTTATAGCGGTTGGCATCGGTGCGATTGATATTGTCAAAACCGACGGCAATCTGGGCCACAACCTTCAAGGTATTATTGCCCGCTTCAAAAACCTCAGCATCAATCGGATCGCGAAGTGTGGTGATCAGCCCGTCAATGCCGGTCTTAACTTTATCGATGATCAGGCTCTTCGGTGGCGCTACGGGCTGCGGATAAACCTCGACTTCATATCCGCGATTGCGCAGCAGGTTAAGCGCCTCTCCAATGTCACAAGTCGCAAAAATACGGAATTTCTTGGCCATGAGTTTTCACATCGACTGAGGCTGAATCCAGCGTGGCTTTCAACTCACAGTGCGAAGCAACGAAAATATCACATGCGGGCGACAATGCGGCACCTTCCCTCTTGACACTCCCAAAGCAAAGGAGCAACATTCTAGCGCTGTATTAAATGCATTTAATACAGCCATCCGCTCGGCAAGGAGGAAGCTGTTTTGCTTTCTGACTACCGGCTCGTGATTCTCTCTCGCTTGATCTCTGGCATCTTACTCGCTTTGTTACCGTGCGCCGCGCAGGCGCAGTCTACCTACATTCGAGTCAGTCAAGTTGGTTACGAGGCTGGCTCGGCGCCTTTTCGTGCTTACCTCATGTCCGAGGCGTCGGAGGGCGGGGCGAACTTTAAGGTGGTCGATTCGAAGGGTGCCGCCAAATATTCGGGCCGGGTCGGCGCGCTGCTGGGCACTTGGAGCCACAGCAAAACTGTGACCTACAACGTGTACGCCCTGGATTTCAATGTTCCGAGAGGCGACCTTTACACGATTTCAGTATCCGGGACGGCAGGAGTGGTCTCGCCACCTTTTGCGGTGGATTGCCCGGATGCGCTTTATTCCGGACTACTTTTGAACACTCTATTTTTCTATGAGACGCAACGCGACGGAGCAAACTTCATCCCCAACGCTCTGCGTACGGCGCCGGGCCATTTAAGGGATAAAGACGCGCATGTTTATGAAACCCCTTCCCTCGACGGAAACGACTTTATCGACAATGTGCCCCCAACACGCCCGCTTGTATCGGCGAGGTTGCCGAATCTCGATGCCTCGAGCGGTTGGTGGGACGCCGGTGACTATGAGAAATATGTCGAGACGGCGAGCTATACAACGGCTCTTATGGAAATAGGGGTGCGTGACTTTCCAATCCAGATGGGGGAGAACGCTCCCCGGAACCCACCCGCACCGTCCGGCTCCATTTCCTACGCGGGCAGCGGCGGACCGGGAGCGCCGGCCTCATCCGACTTCACCGACGAAGCAGGATTTGGCCTCAACTGGCTGATGAAGATGTGGGACGACAAAACAAAAACCCTCTATTACCAGGTGGATAACACTCAGGACTGGGATTATTACGGCGAAGGTGATCCGAGTTCGGCAACTGGCAACTGTGGCGGAACGTATGCGACGCCCTACTGCCTTATCACCGAGTACGACATCTGGACCTTGCCCCAGGCGGCCGACAATCTTGAGCAGCCCGGAGATCCGCGACCGTGCGACCCCTACACGACCTTCTTTATCTGCAATCGCCCGGTTTATTTGGCCGGCTCCGCAGGATCGCCAATCAGTCCGAATCTGGCGGGGCGCCTGGCGGCTGACTTTGCTCTGTGCTACCAACTGAATCACCGCACGAACTCTTGGCTGGCCAATCGGTGCCTCAAGAATGCCGAAGACATTTTTGCGCTTGCCGATAGTTCGTATTCAGACCCTGCGCCCGCTGCGGGATCGGGCACGTGCAGCACTTGCCTGTTGACCATTAGTCCGTTTGATGGCTATCCCGAAAATGTGTGGGATGATGACATGGAGCTGGGTGCAACCGAACTTTACTTCGCGCTGCGGTCCGCAGGGGAAGCTGAACGCCTGCCGGCCGGACTGCCTCACACCGATCCTATGGACTACCTTCATCAGGCGGCTCAATTCGCCAGAAATTACATCACCGACATCTACGATGCAGGATATACAGACACGCTCAACCTCTACGATGTGAGCGGACTGGCCCATTTTGAACTGTACCGAGCGCTGGAAATGGCGGGAAATCCGAGTGGTTTGGCGGTTTCGAAATCGAGCATTCGCAAACAATTTCTACGCCAGGTGGAAGACGCGATTACGCAAGCCGCCACCGATCCCTGGGGCTTCGGATACCAATGGAGTTACGGAGACACAACTTCGCACGGCGCGGGTTTGTCGGTGATGGCGAGCGAAGCGGATTACATGACCCGATCCAAGACCTACGGGACCTATTCGCAGAGATGGCTGGCCAACATCCTCGGAGCCAATGCCTGGGGCTCGTCCTTCATTGTGGGCGACGGAAGCACTTTTCCAAATTGTATCCAGCACCAGGTAGCAAATCTGGCGGGCGCGCTGGATGGGACTTTGGGAGGTACGCCGGTGTTGTGGGGTGCCGCGGTGGAGGGCCCAGGCAGTTCCGCTACTTCAGGGGTGGTCAATGGCATGATCTTATGCCCGGCAAATGGAGTAGATACGTTCAGAAAATTCAATGGAAACGCCGGTCCGTTTGATAGTTCACAAGTAGCGGTGTATCGAGACAACATGCAGTCCTTCAGCACGACCGAGCCAGGAATAGATCTAACCGCAACGTCGTTTCTTATGTGGTCGTGGAGAATGGCCAGGCAGCCCAGCTTCTGACACAACTCAGACTTTCGTGACCGCGGAATCTCCCTGCCTTGAATGCGAAATGTTCTACCGCATTCCAGCGTAGAAGAGATGCTCGCGCTCTTGCCTTTTTCCTTCTGCGCGCTTTTTCTTAAAGGCCATCAACTCCGAAGCTTTGTGCGCGATGTGCTCAGCGCTGACCTCAAACTCCTTAATTAACTCCCAAGGCGCTCCAGAGTCACCAAAGCGGTCCTTCACTCCGATGGCGCCGGTGATCACGGGTAGTCCGTAGAGTTCTGGGCTCTCGGTAAGAATCGCGCTGACTCGCCATGCCAGAGCCCCGATCTGATGTTCTTCGGCCGTGATTACAACTCCGGTGTCGTGCGCCGCGCGAACGATGGCTTCTGCGTCGATCGGTTTCAGCGTGTGCAGGTTCAGCAGGCGAGTTTCATAACCGTATTCGCGCTTCACAATGTAGGCGGCGCGCATCGCCTCCGGAACCATGGGACCACACGCAATGATGCAAAGATCCTCGCTCTCATCCTCGTATGCCGCCGCGAGCCGGGTCTCGAACGCCTCGGCGAAATTCGCTGCCTCACGTCGCAATCGAATCACATTCGCCTTGCCGAATACAAATGGTGTTTTCTCATTCGTGACAATGGGCGTCGCTTCTCGCGCGAATCGAATGTACTTCGGCCCCTCGTGCTGCAGCAGCAGGTAGTTCGTGGCCTTGCGTGTCTCCTCGACATCGCAGGGTACGACCACTGACATGTTCGGCAGACCTGCCATGGCGAACAGATCTTCCAGCGCCTGATGCGTGGCGCCATCGGGTCCGACGGAAACTCCACCGTGCGCTCCCGCGATCATGACGTTGAAATTTGCATAGCACACTGAGGTGCGGATCTGGTCCAGGTTGCGAGCCGCAGCAAATGTAGCGTAGGTACCCAGCACAGGCAGCTTCCCTTCCCTGGCGAGCCCCGCCGCCGCTGACGTGGCTGATTGCTCGGCGATGCCCATGCTGATCCAGCGCTTCTTGCGCTCGGGTTTGCCCGAATAGAAATCGCTGATCGTGATGGAGCCGGAGATGTCTAATCCTAGGCAAACCACACGCTCATCGTCTCCGTTGTCCGCGAGGGACTGGCCGAAGCCTTTGCGCGTAGGTTCCATCTTGGCCTTCATCGTGTCCCCGGCATTCCACCAGTAGTCACGCGAGAATTTCGGCATTGCGGCGTCAAGCTTCTGCTCCACCTGCATCTGATATTGCTTCGCCTTATCCAGCAACTGCTGCACCGGAATGCGTTCGCTGAGGCCGAGTTCGCTCAGCGCCCGGGTAAGCTCTTCGTAGTTCGGCGCCTTGCCGTGCCATCCCGCCTGATCTTGCATGAAGCTGACGCCCTTGCCTTTGACCGTATCGGCGAGAATGACAGTCGGCCGTCCGACTACGCGCTTAGCTTGCTGGAGCGCGTCCACCACATGATTCATGTCGTGGCCATCGATGCGCAAAACCTCCCAGCCGAAGCTGGCGTATTTTGCCGCGAGCGGTTCGACATTCATCACATCTTTCACCCAGCCATCAATCTGCAGGCGATTGCAGTCGATGATGCCGATCAGGTTGTCGAGGTGGAAGTGGCCCGCTTCCATCGCAGCTTCCCAAATCTGTCCCTCTTGCTGTTCACCGTCGCCCATCAGACAAAAGGTCTTGTGATGTTTGCCATCGAGTTTGGCGGCTAATGCCATGCCCACGGCGATGCTCAAACCCTGCCCCAGTGAACCGGTAGAGACCTCAACCCCCGGCAGTTTGAGCCAATGCGGGTGTCCCTGGTAAGGCGAGCCAAGTTTCCGCAGCGTCATCACGTCCTCGACGGGACAAAAGCCCGCGACCGCCAAGCCGAGATACAAACTGGGCGCCTTGTGGCCAGTGGACCAGATGATCCGGTCACGGTCAGGCCAGGAAGGATTCTGTGGATCGTGATTGGCGACTTTGAGGTACAGGGCGGCAGTGATATCCATCACTGAGAGCGTGCCCCCTGCGTGACCCGAACCCGCCGCACACAACGCGATCAGATCATAGCCGCGCATTAGGTTGGCGGCATCCTTGAGTTGTTCAATGGAATAGTCGCGGATGACATTGCCAGTGGTGGAATCTGTGAGGGCCATGGACTTCCCCTTCGCGCCGGAAGAAAACACACGGTGCTACGCCGAGCTTAGTGCGATAAAACGAGTCAGGCTGTGATGGAAATCACCAAGCGGGGTGACGCAAGGGGCGTAGGAAACCGACCCAAGACGGCGACGCTTACTTAATTGCTTGAGAGACTTCCCGAGCTGGAGCAGCCGTCGGCCAACCAGGAAGTACCAGCATCATCGCCCAGCAGCAACGGCAATAGCCATCTCCATTCGGGCAACGTCGGCGTCAGGATCAAAATGATTTCAACAACTACGAGCCGACCGTTGCCCAGAATCCCAGTGTAAGCGGTCAGCTTTGCTGAAGACCTCGCCTCTCAGTATGACTACGGAGATTATTGGGCACGCAAATTCTACGGGGATAACGCCTGCGCGGCCTCGTCCCTCGGCAAGCATCGTGCGATTGATAAAGTCCTCTGCTGCTCCGTGGTAGCGCTGGCGTATGGGCCACTAAGGGAAAGTTTAGGGAGGGCCCAGCTGCTGGAGAAATAAACCGCCAACCCCACGAAGGAAAGGATAGTGCCAAAAGCCCCGTAAGCCATGTGGTCGCGTCGGATGGCGCAGTAGATAGCGAGAACCGTCGGGGCCAACAGGACTGCTGCAATGAAATTTAGGAGACCGAGGTTGCGGAGCCCAAGAAACCAATGGGTCTGAAAGAGTGTGAACCAGCGATTACGGTCACTGTCTCTCGCTTCGCACTGCCACACCCGGGAGGTAACTAATGCCGATTTCGGCCAGCGGATCAATAACCCAATCAGGACCGTCGTCCCGTCCACTTGGTAGAGACTTCTCCAGCCGGAGCCTGCCGGTTCCCCAGCGATAACCTACTCCCGCTCCGATTGCGGCATTTTGTCGTCCCCAATATTTGCGGGTCGATTCCTACGTACTTGCAAACTTCCAGCGGGTGGACCTATCCACGAATTCCTTCTCCCACAGTCCAAATACAACCCGGGGACGAACCGCGAAGACTGGCTCCTTCATGGCGAGGATGTCCTGCTTCATGGCCTTCATATCGAACTTGTATTTTCGCTCGTAGATGGGAAGGAATTTGCGCCGTGCTGGAACGTCAGCAGTTTCGGCGATGCCTTCCACAATAACGGCTTCTTGCGCGGCCTCGGTGCATACGACGCAATTCCTGTTCTGCGCCAGATTGCGAGCCTTACGCGACTTGCTACCCGTGCTGAACACGAAACGGCCATCCAGCCACACGCCCCACACGACCATCGTGTGCGGCGAGCCATCAGGTCTAACCGTGGCGATCCAGTAGTTGTGCGATTTCTTCAGACGCTGCTCGGCCCAACTCCAGGGGAGCAGCTCTTTGATGCCTTCCGGCAGACCATAGCCTGGGGCGTGGGGACGACTGGCTTTGGGTATTCCTGCTCGCGCTGGAATCTTCTTCGCTGGCATGAAGTTGATCGCGTCCCGCCGAAGTTTCAGAGATTCTTCTTTGTCCAGTGATCGATGCGCTCGAGCGCCTGCTGCAGGTTCTCCAGCGAATTGGCCACGCTGAAGCGAAGGTAGCCTTCGCCGTATTCGCCAAAGGCCGTCCCCGAAAGGGCCGCTACTCCGGCTTGCTCCAACAGCGCGTCCGCCAGGGCCTTTGACTTCCAGCCGGTCTTCGTGATGTTCGGAAAAACGTAGAACGCACCTTTCGGCATGCGGCAGGTAAAGCCTTTAATCTTATTCAGTCCAGCGACGAACACGTCCCGCCGACGCTTGAACTCAGCGCACATGTGATCCACCGAACTCTGGTCTCCTCGCAGGGCCTCAATTCCGGCTATCTGCGTAAAGCTGGCCGTGCAGGAACTGGAATTCGTCATCAGGCGAGTCATGTGCGCCGCCAAGTCCGGACGCATGACCCCGTAGCCTATGCGCCATCCCGTCATGGCGTAGGTTTTCGAAAAACCGTCCAGCAGGATGGTGCGCTCCTGCATGCCGGGCACCGACATGATGGAGAAGTGCTCGCCTTCAAAAAGCAGCCGGCTGTAGATCTCGTCCGACAAGACCAAGATATTCCGGTCGCCGATTATGTTCGCTACCTGCTCAACGTCTTTTCGCGGCATCACGCCGCCGGTGGGATTCTGCGGCGAATTAAGGATGATCAGTTTGGTGCGGTCGGTAATTAGAGCGGCTAGCTCGTTTACATCCATCGAGAAGGCGTGGTCCTCGCGGAGCTGGATGGGGACCGCCTTGCCGCCCACGTAATGAATCATGGACTCGTAAATCGGGAACCCGGGATTAGGATAGATCGCTTCATCCCCTTCATCAATAAGCGCAAGAATCGTAAAGAAAATAATTGGCTTACCCCCGGGCACGACGACCACTTCTTCCGGCGTAACCTTCACTCCGCGGGTGCGACTTACATACTCAGCGATGGTTTGACGAAGTTCGGGCAAGCCTGCAGAAGGACCGTAGTGCGTCCACCCCTTGTGCAGTGCGTCGACGGCGGATTCGATTACGTTTGAAGGAGTATCGAAATCGGGCTCGCCTATCTCCAGGTGAATAATGCTATTGCCTTGACGCTCGAGCGCGCGCGCCTTATTCAAAACTTCAAAAGCGGTCTCGGTGCCCAGTCGCGACATCCGGCGGGCGAGTTGCAATTCGTATTGTGTAGTTTGTGCCATGATGACCAATGCTCCAAGGAGCCGAACGGCACATTATACGCTGGGATCGTTCGACGGCTTCGCGGATGGTCAGCCGTTACGCCGGCGACTGGGCTCAATAACCGTACACGACAACGGGACTTATGGAGAAGGTGCGTGCCAGATGCACAAACGCCAATAGCCACCGCTTCAGCGGTGGGAGGTCCCGAGGTCCTCACCCAGTCCACTAGGGACGGCTGAACCGTGGTCTATCCCCAAACATATTTGGGATCGTACTCGGTCCCATGCTTCTTCAGGAACGCGAGGAGTTCATCCTCAAAGGCGCGGCTTCGATGAGGCTCAGCCCGAGAATTGTTATATCTGGTAGTCTTCGCCTGCTGAGAAATTCCCACCGTGAACGCGCCATAACCCTCTTGCCACGCAAGATCACCGCCGCCTGTGTCATTCATCCACTTAGAGGAGCCGCCTTTAAGCAGTTGCATCGCTTTAGCTAGAGGAACGGTGGCCGGGAGAGACTGCAGAATGGTGGATGTGGTTCTCCGTTCCTCAAAGGCAATCGCCTTGAATCCGTTGTTTCGCGCGATGCCCCCGAGATACGACCAGAGTTCGGAGAGCTTCTCACGCGATATCGCATTGCGGTGCTCTTTTGTCGAGAAGACACAATGCACGAGGTCGAAGACGTAGGTGTGCGCCATGAGTTGCCTTCTTTAGTCGTCCCTCCGTGGACGGACTTGGTCGTGTCGTTGCTTACCCACCGCTGAAGCGGCGGGCTATTGGCGATGGTCCTCTGGGACCCAAAATGCCTCAACGGAAAGAAAGGCATTTCCGAAGACTACGCACTCTTTAATCAGCACCCACAACTCCACATTAGCCTCGTCAGAGGGTTGGACGTCACAGGGGTGGAAGGATTCGGTTGGGGAAAATGAATGGTCTTGGAAATTATTCCGAGACGCTGTGCTCTTCGTTCTGCGAGCGAAGCACGCGGTCGACGGAATAAGGAGCGCGGTGCCGGGGTTCGTGGTAGTGGCGGACTTGCATCTCGCCGAGCAATCCGATGGCGAGCAGATTCAACCCGCCGAGCAGGAGGCCGAGCGCCAGCATCATCAGCGGGCCGTGCGAGGCCATCACGGGCACGTGGCGCAGGAATTTCTCCACGCCGAGCCAGGCTACGATGGAGCTGCCACCGAACAGGCTGAGGAGGCCGAAGGTTCCGAAGAAGTGTAAGGGCCGAGAAAGATAGCGAAGCAGGAACCGAATCGTAATGAGGTCAAAGAAAACGCGGAAGGTGCGCGAAATACCGTAGTGAGAGATGCCGCGCTCGCGGTTGATATTGCGGATGGGCACTTCGCAAATCGACGCACCGTACCAGGAAGCCAGCGCCGGGATGAACCGGTGCAACTCGCCATAAAGCGGCACCTGCTCGAGGACTTCGCGGCGATAGGCTTTAAAGGTGGTGCCGAAGTCGTGAATATCGACTCCACTCAGCTTTGCCATCAGCCAGTTCGCCATGCGCGAAGGGATGCGGCGCATCCAGAAATTATCGACGCGAACCTTGCGCCACCCGCTGACAATGTCGTAGCCGGCTGCAATCTTCTCCAGAAAAACCGGGATGTCGGAGGGATCGTGTTGCAGATCGCCATCCATGGCGATGATGTATTCGCCGCGTGCATGGTCGAAACCCGCAGCCAATCCAGCGGTTTGCCCAAAATTACGCCGCAGCTTGACCACCGTGACGCGGCTATCCACCGCCGCAATCTCGCGCAGCATGGCGAACGTGTGGTCGCTGGACCCATCATCCACCAGCACAATCTCGAAGCTCTCGCCTGCCGTCTCCATCACCGCTTTCAGGCGGTCATAGAGATCGGTGACGTTCTCTTGCTCGTTGTGCAGAGGGACTACGATGGAGTATTTGGGCACAGTCTTTTATTATAGCGCGAAGCCCTCGCACTGCACGGTCAATTTGTTCTGGCGCACGTAACCATCGAGTTACGTCGGGTGCAGCATCATTGGAGGAACCTCGCGAGCAAGGATCCAGAGCATTCATCCCTGTTCTTTCAGTTTCAACCGTGACTTGTTTTCTTCCATGAAAGCCTTGATTTCATTGGCCGCTCCCAGAAGGCGGTTCCACTGTTCGTAATAAAGCGTGACCGGGAAGCGGCCCAATCCGTAGACGCTGACGCCGCCCTTCTCACCCACCTTGAATATCAGATCTCCACTGCGTTTTTTCGTCTCTACTTCTTTTTCCAGTTGGGACAATCGTGCTTTTAGCTCTTCGTAACTCGGCTCTGACATGCGTCGCCTCGTGATGAAATTTGAAATTGAATGTCTCCGGCTATACTAACTTGCCCATGGCTCGCCTCAAGCAACTTTAAAACGCCAAACAGAATCTAGCCCAGTTCGGGGAATTGCGTCACCTAGTAAAGGTATGTAAAGACCAAGGCCCGGACAGCGGAAAGGGATACTGGGGCTGTTAGAATGACGGAACGACTTTCTTGCGTTCTGTGGGTTCATCTACTCAGGAGAAATAATTGTCGATCCAGTGCGCTGCCAGGCTTTTTTTGGTCTTTTCATTAGCCATTTTCCTCCCGATCATCGCAGTCGCCCAACGGGCACAAGTGCCAGACGGGACTGCGCCGCAGACCGGTTCCCAAAGCACGTCTGAGCAGAAGCCAAAAGATACCGAACCCAAGGCATCGGGTACGCCAGTTCCGGCAAATAGCGACAAGACCAGCCAGGACAAGAATGCGGGCACCTCGAACGACAGGCTCTTCTTTGCTCTGCCCAATTTCTTGACCCTGCAGAATGCCGGACAGGTGCCGCCGCTTACCACGGGTCAAAAATTCAAAGTGGTGTTCCGAAGCTCATTCGATCCCGTCCAGTATTTTTGGTATGGATTTTTGTCGGGTCTCAGCCAGGCGGAGAACAGCGAGCCTGGGTTTGGTCAAGGGGCAGAAGGTTACGCTAAGCGTTACGGAGCCGCGTTCGCTGACGGAACTATCGAAAACTTCATGGTGGCTGCGGTTTTTCCTTCGCTTTTGCACCAAGATCCACGATTTTTTCAGTCCGGCAAGGGAGGATTCACCCGCCGGACGGAATATGCCGTCAGCCGGATCTTCGTCACCCGGACTGATTCAGGCCATTCACAGTTCAATTATTCCGAAATTGTAGGCAGCGCCCTATCTGCCGCGATCTCTACCAACACTTATCATCCTCGCGCCTTCATCACAACTCGTTACAACCCCGCAACGGGCACGTTGACCTATGTTCACAACGACTCCGATCGCACTTTGCCGAATACTATTAGCGTCTGGGGAACACAGGTTGGATACGATACCATCACGCTAGTGGTCAAGGAATTCTGGCCCGACATCCATCGCAAGCTGACGCACAAGCGCCAAAGCGATGTTGCGCTCAGTGTCACTCCCAATCGCTGATACCAACCTCAGATTCCTGCTTCTAGTCTCGGAGCTTCAGGCTTGAAGACGACGCCCTGGCTGGTTCGGCTGTTCATGATGACTCGTATTGGCGCGTCGAACCGTAGATGGCGAACGCAACCGTCTTCGTCCACGGACGGTTGCTCGGTCATCCAATCCCAGTCGACTGAACCTTCCCCCGCATCAGGGTTCACAGTGAAGTAACCGATCTGAAATGCGGTGAGATTCTGAAAGAAGTGACTCCCCTGCGAAGGCGTCACGCGAAAATCACGGAAGCCGGCTTCGATGATGACCCGTGCTCCTGAAATCTCATCCCACTCCACCGGGATTCCCAGCCACGGATCATTCGATCCCCAGCGCCCCACTCCAATCAGCAGATAGGGCCGGTTGTCGGCGCTTAACATGCCATTGAAATGAGCGACGGCTTTGGCCACTTCCTGACTGCGACCACGCTCAAACCGTTGCGAATCGACCACCACTAAGTCATACAGGTTTTCAATGCGCCCGTTGCCCAGTACCTTGTTGCTTTGGCAGAGAAGTTGTTGCGGATCTACATCGCCGACCGACAAATCCTGGTGATCGCGCGAAAGGGTCAGTGGACGAATTTGCAGGAAGCCAAACTCCGCTGTTTCACTGGAGGGTCGCGGCAGACGAACTGCAAACTCAATCTCCACCGGAATGCCCAGAGCATGTTCCCCGGCTTTCACCAGGGTTTCAAGGATCGTGGCCAACGGAAATATATTGTGCTTGAGCATGGGCGCAAAGCTCACGATGCGGACGCCTGGCCGGCTCACGCCCTCATACACCGCTTCGTTATCCACCGAGTAGGTGGAAGCAACCGGAGGCAGCGTGCCATCTGCCTCTGCCGCATCCAGATCGAAGCGCATCTCGTGCAGATGCTCGGGGCGTCCCTCGGGAACCCCGTTCAATGAAAGCGCCCAGAACTCCGTTTGAGAATTGGCGAGGATGTCCTCAACCGAGGAGAATTGCAGCAAGTTTTGCGGATACCGCGGGCAGAAGGTCAGACACTTCCCTCCATCGACTACGGCCCGGCCTAGTCCTAAAGCCACGGCGGCGATTCCATCGGCGAACGACATCGGCGGCACGGGATAGAAATTATGTGAGCGCACTACGCCCGAGAAATCAGGATAAAAGCGTTGTCCGTGCGTCGACCCAACGAGCTGCTGCACGATGACCGCCATCTTTTCCTCTTCCAACCGATAAGGTGTTGCTCTCACATAGGCCTTGGCATGGCGACTGAAGGTAGAGGCGTAGACGCGCTTGATGGCGTCGATCAACTCCGCGAGGCGCCGCTCTGGGTCTAGCTGCTGGTTACTCAGCATGAACGTCTCGTACACTCCGGTAAAAGGCTGGTACTGCGAGTCTTCGAGCAGGCTTGAGGAGCGTACAGCGAGAGGATACGTGACTTGTTCGAGGAAAGCTTTCAAGTCTTCGTGCAATTTCTCCGGGATCGGAGCCGCCAGAAATCTCTGCAGGATCTCCGCATCGTCGTCGCATCCCAGCGCGAAGTCCAGCAAGTTGTTTTCGGCCATGAATTGGTCGAAGGCATCCGTGGCCAGTACTAGTGCGGGCGGCACCGCGATGCGAACGTTGGGAAAGCGCCGCGCGATCCGGTTCTTGCGCAAGAGATGACGCACAAAGGCCAAGCCGCGGGCCTTGCCTCCCAGCGATCCAGAACCGATCCGCAAGAACCCCGATTCCGACGGTTTGAAGGTCTCGGCGTTGAAGTCGCCGATCAGCAATTCACTTTGCTCGCGGCGGTAATCGTTGATCGATTCGATCAGATCGCGGCGCAGGTGCTCCGGACCGTTAAAGTCGGACACCTTCCGTGGCCGTAGCTTCGCCGCCAGAGCAAATTCGGTACGCGCCATGAGCCAATGAGAAAAGTGATTGCTCTGCGCGTGATACATGAGGCTCTCGGCGGACACCGTCTGCAAATGCTCCTCAAGCTCACTCAGATCCTTCGCCCGGCCCACTTCCCGCAGATCCGGCAGACGAAATACGAAATCCCCAAAGCCGACTTGCTCGGTGAGAATCCGCCGCAGGTCTTTCAACAAGGTGGGCGAACGTTTTCGTAGAAATGAATATCCAGCGGCCAACGCCCGAGGACGAAACTCGGTGCGGCTCGTTTGCAGCACAACCGGCACATCTGGCACCAAGGCCTTCATCATCCTCGCAAGTTCAAAGCCAGCCTCCGGGCTGAGTCTGCCTTCCCATGGAAACTCCACGTCCGACACCAGGCCGATTAGATACTCGCGGTACTCCTGTACCAGCTGCGCCGCATCCTCGAAGTTCGAACTCAGCAAAATTTTCGGTCGGGCCTGCATCCGCACCAGCTTGTGCGCGACATTGATGCCTTCCTGGATTACCCGCCGCGACTGCTTGATCAGCTCGGTGTAAATCACCGGCAGGAACGACGAGTAGTAACGGATGTTATCTTCCACCACCAGCAAAACCGGCACTCCCATGGCCCGCGTGTCGTGCAGGACGTTGCGCTTGTCTTCGATGTACTTGACGATGGCGATGAGAATGCGAGCATTCCCCTGCCACAGGAAAATCCGCTCCACATCGGTGACTGGGTTCCGGCTGATGAAGTTCTTTACTTCACGATAGTCATACGCCAGCACCACCACCGGGACATCAAGGCCTGCACGCTTCACTTCGCGGGCCAACTGTGCAGCTGTCATATCCGCGACCGTCAGGTTGGCCACGATCAGATTGAAGCGAGGCTGAGAGCATGCCAGCTCCAGCGCCTCGGCACAGCTTGAAACATGCGTAATGCCGGGAATCTGCCGCAGGTTCAGTTCGAGTGATTCGTCGATTAACAACTCGTTGAGGCGCCCATCTTCGCGGAGAATGAAAGAGTCGTAGAGACTCGAGACCAGAAGAATGTTCTGCACCTTGAAGGGCATCAGGTTGTCGAAGCCCTCCAGGCGCGCTTCGGCGTCGAGAAGGGGCTCGGTCATGGGCCGAGTGGTCATTGAAGAAATCCTGGTTCGTTCTGTTTCTGCTAACAAAGATGCGGGGTGGAATGGTCCACCCCGCCAGATCGTGCATGCAATGCCGGGCTTGCCCGGCTGGACAGCCCCTTCGACTGCGCTCAGGGCAGGCTCGGGGGGGTGCTGTCCCCAAGTGGTTCGTCTACACCAGTCCCTGATCCAGCATGGCATCGGCTACCTTGAGGAAGCCGGCAATGTTGGCGCCGTTCACGAGGTTGCCAGGCGTGCCGTACTTCTCGGCCGTTTCATAGCAGTTGCGGTGGATGGAGATCATGATCTTGTGCAGTCGGTCATCCACTTCCTCGCGTGTCCAGGAAAGGCGCGCGCTGTTCTGGGCCATTTCCAGACCAGAGGTAGCCACGCCGCCCGCATTCGCCGCCTTCGCCGGACCATACAGAATCCTGGCTTCCAGGAACAGCTTGGTTGCCTCCAGCGTGCTTGGCATGTTGGCGCCTTCCGCCACCAGCTTGATGCCATTCTTCAGCAGGTTCGCCGCATCTCTTGCGGTGATTTCATTCTGCGTGGCGCTGGGGAACGCGCAATCGGCTTTGATGTTCCATAGCGGATTATGCTCCAGCTTCACGTCAGTCGGCATGAAGATGGCTTTCTTATAGCGATCCGAATAGTCACGAATGCGGCCGCGCTTCACATTTTTCAACTGCAGAATGTAAGCCAGCTTCTCGCGATCGATTCCATCCGGATCGTAGATCACGCCGTTTGAATCGGACACGGTCAACGGCTTCGCGCCGAGGTCCAGCAACTTCTCGATGGTGTACTGGGAGACATTGCCGCTGCCCGAAACCAGGCAGAGCTTCCCTTCCAGCTTGTCCTTGCCGCTCTTCAGCATTTCCTCCGCAAAATACACACATCCATAACCCGTCGCCTCCGGACGAATTAAAGATCCGCCCCAGCCCAGCCCCTTGCCCGTGAGCACTCCGGTGAACTCATTGCGTAGCCGCTTGTATTGTCCGAAAAGATAGCCAATTTCCCGTCCGCCCACGCCGATGTCGCCGGCTGGAACATCCGTATCCGGCCCAATGTGCCTCTGCAGTTCCGTCATAAAGCTCTGGCAGAAGCGCATGACTTCGTTGTCACTCTTCCCTTTGGGATCGAAATCCGAACCGCCCTTGCCACCGCCCATGGGTAGCGTGGTGAGCGAATTCTTGAATACCTGCTCGAACGCCAAAAACTTCAGAATGCCAAGGTTCACCGAGGGATGGAAGCGCAGGCCGCCCTTATAAGGCCCGATCGCGCTGTTCATCTCAATGCGGAAACCGCGGTTTACCTGCACCGCGCCTTGGTCGTCGACCCAGGGCACGCGGAACATCAATACGCGCTCCGGTTCCACAACCCTGTCGAGGATGCGGTTGGATTGATACTCCGGATGTTTTGCCAGCACTAACCGTAGAGAATCGAACACTTCCCGAACCGCCTGATGGAATTCAGGCTCGGCTGGATTCTTGGCCTTCACACTAATCATCACATTTTCAATGTAGTCGCCCGGAGACTTGATTCCGGGCGTAGTCAGAGTGCCAGACGTCATGGTCCTACCTCCGTAGGTATAAGTAATTGAACCTCCTTATTGTCCTCTTATCCGTGCAATAAGCAATGACCAAGGGCACCTCCCGGGGTGATCGTTGTCACCGCAGTTTTTCTCCTTCGAATCATTAAGTTACGAGTCGCCTCATGAGGCAATTCTAAACTTCATCGAGGAACCGACGCAGTAGTTTGCCGGCTTCCTCGGGTTGTTCCCAGGGTGAATAGTGTCCGGCTTTTGGGATCACACGCAACTGGCTGTTGGCGATGTGTCGGCACATTAGTTCGGCGTCGTTCACTCCGGTCAGAATGTCTTCGTCTCCGGTAACGACGAGCGTGGGTACATTGATCGTGTTCAATGTCTCCATGGAATCCGGGCGCTCAGCCATGCCGCGCTGAACCTGCGCAACATCTTCGGGCGACATCTTGTGCATCATTCGGAGTACGCCGTCAACCAAATCGGGGCGCGCTTCGCGCGTGGTCTTACCAAGCAGACGAGGAATCATGCTCTCGAAGAAGGGCTCTGTACCGCGCTCGAGGACGTCGCTGGCAGCCTGCAGGCGGGCCGCGCGGGCTTCGGGAGGATCCGCGGTAGCTTTCGTGTTGTACAGAACGAGCGCGGCAAACCGTCCGCGATGCATTCGCCAGAACTCGAATAGCGCGTATCCGCCAATCGATACGCCGACCATGGCAGCCCGTCCCACTTCGGCGGCGTCCATCACCCGCGCAATATCGGCGGCGTGCTTCTCCATTGTGGCGGGACCGGCGCCAACACCGGAGTCTGCGTGGCCGCGGAGATCAGGGAGAATCACCCGATACCGGGTGGAAAGAGCCTCTGCCACGGGCAGCCAGAATTCATGATTCGCCGGGAAAGGATGCAGCAAAATTACGGGAGGGCCTTCGCCGATTACGTGGTAGACGATCTCTGCGTCGCCGCTCTTGATGCGTTGGGAAACCATGCTGCACTACGGATTGGTCACGCGCTGCGCGCCGGCCGGAGCGGTCAACAGCATTGGCTCTTCCGGCATCACGATCCACGCAATCGGATAGGACATCAAACCAATGCCGGTCATGAAAGACGCGATCAGCCAAACCAAACGAATCATGGTCACATCGATGTCAAAATATTCGGCGACCCCAAGGCAGACCCCTGCGATCTTGCGCCCGTGCCTGGGACGGACCAGGCGCTTGCGCGCTACCGACGCGCCTATGCGCGTGCCGCAATAGCCACAAACAGCAGCATCATCCTGGATCACTTTTCCGCAGTAGTTGCAGTACATGGCTCGACCTCGACCAGACAATGCGTAATTGTAGCCTGAATGTCCCCGGATCGCGGGCGCGGAGGCCTCGAATATATGGGACCGACTCAGACTCACTCTCGGTAGGCTTCCTTGATGTGTTTGCGCGCCTGTTCGGCGGGAGGGGTGCTGGCGTTTTCGGCGAGTACGGTTTGGTATTTCTTCATCGCCAGGTCGCGCTTCTGGAGCAGGTCGTACATTTCGCCGGCGGCAAGGTTGGCTTTCTGCAGGGTCTCGGGATCCGCGTCCGAAACTTGGCTGACCAGTTCGTAGGCCGAAGCCGCTGCGGAATAATCCTTCTCGCGGCGCAGCAACTCGCCCAAGCCCCACGCGGAAATCTCATAATGCAGGTTGGCGTACTTCCCCTCGCGGCCGTTTTCCCAAACTTTGCGATAAATGGTTGCGGCCTCACCTGAGTGCCCACTGGAGCGCAGAAGATTGGCTTCTTCGAGCGGGAATAGATAATTCTTGGGGTATTTGCCGGCCAAATCGTGCATGAAAGCCCGGGCATCATCGTAACGGTGTTCGCGTCGCAGGAAGAGGGCGAGGACGACCTTGGCGTCGACACTATTTTCTCCTTTACTATCGGCGACCTGGTGCAGGTATTCGAGGCCTTTTTCCTTGCTGCCGCTCAACCCCACCAGAGCCACGGCGACCTTCACGCTCCACGGCAAGCTGCCCATCACGTAGTTGTGCGCTCCAACGACCAGCTTCGCGTCGACGTAGTTCGGATCCAATTCCAGCACGCGTTCGTGATCGTGGCGGGCGCCGACAGCATTGCGCAAAGCGGAAAACCAGGCGCGCTCCACCAGGGCCGTATAGAGGGAGAACTGGGCGCGAGTTACTCCGCGGCCGTAGAGTGCCTCCACGTTGTTGGGATCGCCTTTGAGTTGCTGGTCCTCCAGACCTTCGGCGCGTTCGACCAGCTGTTTGATTTGCTCTTTTATCTTTGGGTCGGCGGGGCGATGCGCCTGCCCGATAAAGCTGTCATTACTGTATTCGCCGGTATTTATTGCGCCCATGCGGTAAAGCTCGCGCATCAGGATCGTGGACAGCAGATGGTTCACCGCGGAAGGATCATTCGGACGCCGATCCAGGATTTTTTGGAACTCCTGGATGCCACGATCGTAATCCATGTTGTAGAAGTGGTCTGCGGCGGAGTCGAAAAGTGGGTCGATGGCGGAAGCGGTGAGGTTCGGCGACGATGAAACAGACCCAATGCTTCGGGCTGCAGATTGGGTTTGAGAGGGCGCTTCGAGCGGCAAGAAGCACAGGCCGGCAAGGCACGATAGTACGCCCGCACGAACCAGGCCTCTCGCGAATATCGGACTCAACTGCATCCCCAGAGTTCTAGCCTTGCGCTTAGTGTAACTGAACTCGACGAGAGCAAACCAGACGAAGCAGTGTTCTTTGGAGAAACGAAAGACAAGCCAATGGAGTCAGGCCAGCACGCAAGAATTAGCGATGGGATCGCAGGTCGGTTTCCAGCGATTTGATAGGGGGCACCTTCATGACGGGAGTAACAGAGGCATCTTTACGCGAGTTTGCGAGTAATAATTGCGCGAGATTACCAGCTCTCGGGCCGACGAAAACCGCAAGTCGCTGAGTAAAAGACAAGTTAGCCCTAGTAGCATTTTGGCTGTTAGTTTGCGTTGCAAAGAGAAACGTCCTAATGAGCTCTTTCCGTTATGGCTGATCTAGTTCGAGATGCAGAGCAGGAATTTTGGAGCCCCCCAAGTGCACTGGATCCTTCGGCTACGGCTGCCCCCCAAGCCGTAGCCGGCGTGGAAATGGCAGATGCTTGCGAGGGTTGCGGCAGCGAGTTCATGATTGCGGCCAGGTTTTGCCATACCTGCGGATTGCGCCGCCAGGCATTGACTGTGGCTCCCGTCGATCGGGATAGAAAAGCTGAGGTCATCGCCGGTCTGTGGGCCAGGGGCGCGGCGTGGTTGAGAAATGGACTCACGTGGGCTGCCGACACCTGGCATGAGATACCCTTTCCCAATTGGCTGCACTATTTGCACTTCCACGAGATCAAGCATTGGGTAGGCCTGCCCACGGGATCGTTGATCGCGTTCATCGTTGGCCTAGGTTGCGTGGTCGGAGTCATCGGGGTCAGCCTTTTCTATAAGGCCTCGAATCTGGTTGAGTTTCAGGCAATCCAGATGTGGCGGATCGAATGGCTGCTGGCCGCGACGGCTTCGTTTGTCGCGGGCATCCTTTTGAAGAAGCCCTCCGATAACGAGTAGGCCTCTCACTCTTCCAACCAAATCCTTACGACTCGCTTCCCGAAGTCGGAGCGCGCCGCTGCTGGTTCATGCGGTAGAGATGGTGGACAGGTCCGGTGCCACGACCCAAGGGATGGCCAGCCGCAATAGCGGCAGTTACGTAGGTCTTGGCTAGCAGAGTAGCTTCGGCGAGGCCGCGATCGAGTGCCAGGTGGCAGGCGATTGCGGTGGCGAAAGCGCATCCCGTGCCATGTGTCGAATTCGAGCGTTGCCGCTCCGCCTTGAAGACTTCTTGTTCAACGCCGTGTTTGGTGGTGTAGCTCAATAGGTCGATGGCTTTGTCAAGATGGCCCCCGGTGATCACTACAGCGGCTGAGCCCATCTCATGGAGCTTGACCGCCGTCGCCCGCATTTCGTCGAGATTCGTGACCTTCATGCCCGTGAGAACGGCAGCCTCGTCCACGTTCGGCGTGAGAACGGTCGACAGAGGGATCAGTTTTTCGATCAGCAGCTTGGTTCCGGGCGCATCGAGCAGGTCGGTACCGGAGGAAGACTTTAAAATGGGGTCCAGGACCACATTGGGCGTTTTCGATTTGCCCTGGCGTTCGACGAGGAAGTCAGCTATTGCCCGAACCACCTTGGCTGCGCCCAGCATTCCGATACGCACAGCAGCGATCGGGACATCCGCCACGAGTTCGTTCAGGGTATCGGTGATCAGACCGGGGTCGACTGCCTCCATCCGGCGGACGCCAGCGGTGGATTGCACAGTCATGGCCGTGATGCAAGCCACCCCGTAGCAGCCGTGAGCGGCGATCGTCTTAATATCAGCAGTCACGCCGGCTCCAGAAGAAGGGTCAAAGCCTGCGATGGTGAGTACAACTGGCGGTGTTTCAGCCATGATTTTCCGGTCTGGGCGCTCGGGCAAAAGCGAAAAATACGTCGCGCGACTAAACAACCTTTTACCTAAAACGATGGCAATAAACAACTTGTAAGAAATAGCATGTAAGTTACTGAATCGATTGGAGATGAAAATAGTTCGTGAGGTGCGGGTTATTACCTATTTACTAATGTGCAAACACATAAGCTCATTGTTTTGATAGACATCATCCAATTTCCTTATAATTAACAACAAGTTACGTGTGATATCGATTACTACCAGGCCACTATAGATGGCCTACTTTCGGGTTGACAAGGTGCTACTAGGCCTCTACCATTTACAAACCGTTAACGAAAACTGCCTAGCTAGGACGACTTTTTGAGATGCGAGGAGAACTGAATGCACAGACGTATAGCTCATGGACTGATGATCGGGTTAATGATCGTCGGGCTGGGAGCCGCTCAGGGCCCGAACAACTCGGAGGCCAGTTCCGCCCCAAGTAGAGCCCCGACCAAACCCGAAATCCGAAAGCAGATCGCTAAAAGCCAACCGTATCAAGTTGGAACAGCGTCTTGGTACGGGGAGGATTTTGAGGGCAAGCCAACCGCAAGCGGCGAAGATTTCGAGATGTACGATATGACCGCAGCACACCCCACGCTACCGCTCGGAAGCTACGTGCGGGTGACCAATTTGCACAATGGCAGGGCGGTCGTCGTAAAGGTGAATGATCGAGGGCCAATCGTGGAGGGTCGCATTATCGATCTTTCTTATGGCGCAGCCCAGGCACTCCAATTTCAACATCGCGGGTTGCAGAGGGTCAGACTCGACCTGGTGAAAGCTGGCACGTCTCAACACCGGCCAGTCTACCAAACCATCGCGGCAAACCACCCTATGGCGGAACTTCAGTAGACGCCTTACACTGCTAGGGATGCAGACCACTCTGCCCCATCTCATCCCTGGCAGCGATTCGAACCAAAGTAGAACGCGCACAAACGATCCACGCTACAAGCTAATCGTGGCTCTCGACGTGTCCACTGCAACAGCCGCGCAGAAAATTGTGGCGGCTGTCGGCGACTCTGCGCTGACTTATAAAGTCGGCATGCAGCTGTACACCGCTGAAGGTCCGCGCGTAGTGAGCGATCTCGTGGCCTCGGGCCGGCGGGTTTTTCTCGACCTGAAATATCATGACATCCCTAACACCGTAGCGGCTGCCGTACACGAAGCTGCACGGTTAGGGGTGAGCATGCTGACCGTACACACCTCCGGCAGCACCAAGATGCTGCGGGCAGCCGTGGACGCGGCGCGGTCTGTAAATCCTGACCTGACCGTCCTCGGAGTTGCCGTCCTAACCAGCATGGACGAAAACGATCTGCGTACGATTGGGCTCCGAGGAACGATGGCGGAGGAGGTGTTGCGGCTGGCCACGCTGGCGTTAGCGAATGGATGCCAGGGGATTGTTACGTCGGCGCGCGAGGCTGCGCGCGTGCGCGCGGAACTGGGAAACGAGTTCGCCATCGTGACTCCCGGCGTACGCCCGGCTGGTACGGGGCGCGGAGATCAGGTGCGCGTAGTCACCCCGGCGGAAGCGATTGCCGCGGGAGCTAGCCACATTGTCGTCGGGCGCCCCATCACCGAAGCCGTCAATCCGGCAGCAGCGGCACGTTCGATATTAGAGCAGATCGGATCCTAGAGAAATCGTTTCCCAAAGAGACCACACAGGCGTTCTATAACTTCGCTTTCCAGATCAAAGAGAAACTCCAGCCAATACCGCCGCTGGAAAGTGGCGCGGGCCCCGCAGAAAGCAGTCCCAGACAACGTAAGGAGGACTCATGTTCCAGAAAACCTTCTGGCGTGCGGTTCTGATTGTTGTTATTCGTCTGGCCCTCCCCGCTCCCGCTAGAGGAAATGGCTTGGATAACGCGGGCAGGAATATCGTTATCGGAATTGTGGCGGTAACTGCGGCGGTAGTGGTAGTAATCACCGTTGTCATCATGCACGAATCGAAAAAGGACAAGTTAATTACGGGCTGTGTCAAGTCGGCGGAGAACGGGATGACGACCACCGACGAAAAAGACGAGAAAATTTACACCTTGTCCGACAATGCCGTAGGCGCTCGGCCCGGCGACCGAATGAAGCTACAAGGGTAAGAAAGCAAAATCGAAAGGCGACCCGGCAGGACATGAGTGCCTGTCAGCCCTAAGAGAAGTTCCGAAGCCGAGTTCTCGTCACCCGTCCCGCGCAACCGCTCGGCCGATTAATTTAGCAGATTGCGCAACACAGCCACTTCGGCGGCTATTCCGGTGTGTAACGCCGGATCCACGTCAGGCGCGAAGAGTGGCGAGTGATTCGATGGCAGCATGGTTCCCGAAGCTTTGGCTTGCTCAAACTTGTCCGGATCCGCTCCACCAAGGCTAAAGTAGAATCCAGGAATTCCCTGCTCGGTAATGTAAGCAAAATCCTCTGAAGGCGTGATCGGCTCCTGGATCAAAACGTGATCTTTGCCCAGAGCTGACTCCAGCACCCCGCGCAGGCGCTGCGCCAATGCAGGATCGTTATAGACCAAATCCGTCCCTTCATAATGATCGATCATCGGTGGACGCGGCGCTCCTGCACCTTCGGCTTCTGCTTTGGTAATCCGCGAGATGGCCGCAAGCACTTGCTTGCGCACTTCCGCGTCCCTGGTGCGCACCGTCAATCCCAGCTCAGCCTGATCCGGAATAATGTTGTTCTTGGTGCCAGCCTGAATGTAGCCCACGGTGACAACCGCCATTTCCCCGGGCTTGACTTCGCGCGAGGTGATGGTTTGCAGCGCCAGAATAGTTCGCGCTGCGATCACAATTGGATCAATGGCGGTGTGCGGCGCCGAGCCATGTCCACCCTTGCCGTAAATTGTGATTCGCAGCGAGTCGGCGTTCGTGTTGTAGACTCCAGGCGTAATCCCAACGGTCCTCGCAGGAAGTAAGTTCTCCACGTGCAGGGCCACCGCGACGTCCGGCTTGGGAAAGCGCGTCAGCAGACCGTCCGCGAGCATCGCCTTGGCGCCACTGATGGTTTCCTCGGCCGGCTGACCGATCAGCATCAAGGTTCCGTGCCATGTGTTTTTGCTGTGAGCCATGATCGCGGCGGTACCTGTTATCGCTGCCATGTGCAAGTCATGTCCGCAAGCGTGCATCACGGGAACATCGTGCCCGGCATCATCTTTCACGTGAACCTTGCTGGCGTAGGAAAGTCCGGTCTTCTCTTCAACCGGCAGGGCATCGAGTTCTGTTCGAAGCATCACCGTCGGGCCTGCGCCGTTCTTCAGGATGGCAACAATGCCCGTGCCACCAACGCGCTCCGTCACTTCATAACCAAGGCTACGCAGCCGGCCCGCCAACTTTGCTGCGGTTTGGGTTTCGTGCGCTGAGAGTTCCGGATTCTGATGTAGATCCAGATAGAAGGCATGCGCATCGGAATAGACATTCTCAACCTCCTCGGACGGAGGATTCTGCGCATGGACGGAGGCCACCAGAGACGCGAGAAGCAGAGCTTTCGCCAGTTTCATCGTGCACGGATGATATCGCACGGCTGATGTCCGGCGGTAGGGGCGGACCGCCGATCATTTGTCCTAGCACTTACGAGCGCCAGAGTTCCAAATCCGACAAACGCGAACCTTTCATCCATCAATACGCATTTTTCAACCGCGCAAGCGGGTGTACAATCGTAGTAGAAAGCACTGCTAAGCGCCGCTTCGCTGTAGGCCCGAGGTGCTAATGAACGTCCACGTCAGTTACCGGCTTCATAAAACTCCCGCCGTAGAAAAAGACATCCAACATCAGATCGAAAAACTGCGGAAACGGCTGCAGTTCTTTCGCCCGGAACTGGTCCATCTCAAAGGCATGGTGGAGGAGATCTCCGCCCGTGAAGGAACCAGCGTTTCCCTGAACCTGCGGTTGCCTTCCGGTCAGATGGCGGTACAGGCGCAAGCCCAGTCTCCCGAAGCTGCGGTGAAGAGTGCGTTCGAAGACTTGCTGCAACAAGTGACCAAACACATGGAGCTTCTGCGCTCTCCGCACAAGTGGACCCGGCGGCAGAAGGAGGTCACGAGCCGACGCAAGGCTTCTGTGCCTTTCGAGGAAACTCTCGCTGTGGTTTTTCCGGCGACTGTTTCTGCGGAAGATGTGCGTTCTTACGTCAACGTGAATCTTCCTCGTCTGGAGCGCTTTGTGGAGCGCGAGATTTATTTTCGCGAAACGGCTGATCAGGTTGTGCCGGACTCCATCAGCAAAGAAGAAGTGATTGACGAAACCATCGCCGCCGCGCTGGGCAGTGGAAGGGAGAAACCGGAGCGACTGGCGCTGGAGCCTTGGCTCTACCGCCTGGCACTCGAAGCGCTCGACGAACTCTCCCGTCCCGACGGGACAAACGGAGGTGCGGTACGCCTGGAGGAATCAGCCCGTGAGGCCAACGTCAAAGCCAGCGACGAGCCGGGATTTCAATTCCACCAGCCTGATGAAGCGATTACGGAAGAAACCATCATCGCCGACGACCGGGTGGCGACCCCGGAACAGATCGTCGGGTCGGAAGAGATGATGCGTCTGATCGCGGCCGCTCTGCGCGATGTGGCCTCGAACCATCGCGAGGCTTTCATCTTGCACGCCATCGAAGGCTTTGGTGTCGACGAAATCTCCGCCATCACTGGCATTCCGCCGGACCGGGTGTTGAGTTCTATTTCTGCCGCGCGCGATCACCTGCGCAAATCGCCCCAATTTAGCGGCCAATTTAGAGGGCGGTTCGCGCCCACTGGGACCGCGTAAATCCAATTCCAATTGAAAGGAAGTGGGACAGCGAATGATTACTCGCGAACAAATCCATGAATTAGCTCAATTCGAAGATCATGGGGCCTGCGCTCTAAGCTTCTACTTTCAGCCCACGGCACCTCGCAACAAAGCTCACAAGGAAGAAGCCATCGCGACCAAAGAGGTGCTGCGGGAGGCTTTACGGCAGTTGGAGAACAGGGGCACGAGTGCGAGCAAAAGCGAGTGCGAATCAGCCCGCACAGATATTGATCGGATTGTCCGTCTGTCGCAGGACTTGCGCGGAAACGGCACGCATGGCAAGGCGGTGTTTGCCTGCGCCGCTCAAGGCTTTTGGCGCGAGTACGATCTGCCGCCGCAGCTCGGCAACACGCAACTCTTCGTGGATCGCCATTTTCATCTCAAACCTGTCGCCCGCCTGCTGGGAGCATTCCCCAGTCTGGGGGTTGTGCTGCTCGATCGCCACCGCGCGCGTATGTTCGACCTACGGCTCGGCGAGTTGACCGAACGCCTGGATTTTTTTCATCCGCTTCCCCACCGTGGTCGCGGGGATGGCTTCGCTGGATATGATGCCGGCCACGCCGAGCACCGCGTCGCCGACGAAGTCCGCCAGCATTTCAAGCTGGTGGCTGAGGTGTTGAAGAATGCGGTTGAGAAGCACGTTTTCGAGCAGTGGATTCTGGGCTGCCAGGACTTGCACTGGTCGCAGTTCGAACCGCAACTGCACCCCGATGTAGCGCAGCGATTACTGGGGCGGTTTTCCGCCGAAGTGGCATATGTGAGCCGCGAAACTATTCGTGCGCAAGCCGAACAAATCTTCGCCGAGTGGCAGAAGAAGCGATGCAGCGAAGTAGTACGCGAAACCATCAGCCAGGCCCGCAGCAACGGTCGCGGCGTTACCGGACTGCGGCGCGTGCTGCGTTCGCTGGAGTTGGGCGAGGTACAAACTTTACTGATTGGAGATCGCTACGTCGCACAAGCGGTCGAGTGCACAGGCTGCGGCCACTTGGACGCCCACCTGGTCAGCTCCTGCCCGGTCTGCGAACGCGAGACTCGCGAGGTTGTCGATGTGTCTGAAGCCATCTTGCCGTGGGTGATCCGTCGCGATGTCGAACTGTTCTACGTGAAGGATGATCCCGATCTCGACAGCGTGGGCAATATTGCCGCGCTGCTTCGTTTTCGGTCTGAACAAAGCAAGGTGCGAGAGATCACGGATGCTGTAGGCAAAGAATCCCTCGGCCGACAGCCCGGACGCGTGGGCCGATATCGCGGTCTGGCAAGTGGTTTGGGCCAAATCTAGTTGTAGCCGCGGGCATTGCGTCCGCATGGCCCGCGGCTAAAACGGTAGTTCCCTACGCCATCCTCAATTCGGCGGCATGAATCCCTGCCTGATTGCGTGATATGCTTCCCGCTTTCGCGCAAGCAGGAGGAACATGCCTTACTCACGCCGTCATTTTGTAAAGACCTCGGTTCTCGGAGCAGTCGCCGCCGGATTAGGAACGCCAGCCAAAGCCAACGACAGCAAGCCGAATGCCTCCCCGCAGGAACACGACGCGCCATCAGGTGCGCACAAGCGCCCGATCATTGTTTGTGCCAACAACGGCTATGCCTACCTGGAGGATGCATTCGCCTTCCTCAAGAGCGGCGGCGACACTCTCGACGCTGCCCTCAAAGTAGTGAAAGGCCCGGAAGATGATCCTAACGACGATACCGTCGGCTTAGGCGGAATCCCCAACGAAGAAGGCGTGGTCGAACTCGATGCCTGTTGCGTGCATGGACCGACGCGGCGTGCAGGATCGGTCGGCGGCGTGCGCAATATCAAGAACGTGTCGCTGGTGTCGAAGGCGGTGATGGAACACACCGGGCACGTGATGTTGGTGGGTGAGGGCGCAGAGCGTTTTGCGGTGGCTGTGGGCTTCCCGCGCGAGAATTTGCTGACGGAACATTCCCGAAAGATTTGGTTACTCTGGAAGGAATTTCACTCCACCGACGATTGGTGGGGACCGGGCCTAGCCGATCCACACTGGCAGGCGCCGGCTTCGAAGGACAGGCCACAGTCCGAACTCTGGCGAGAAAGAATCCGGAACCTGCAAGCGCGCGCCACCGACCTGGGTATTGAACCGGAACTCCAAGTGGCGGCAGTGCGAAAAATTTTATTCCCCTCTACAGGTACGATCCATTGTTCCGCGCTGAACGATAAGGGCGAGATCTCTGGATGCACCACTACGAGCGGATTAGCCTTTAAGCTTGCCGGACGCCTCGGCGATTCGCCGATCATCGGCGCGGGCTGCTACACCGATCAAGACGTGGGTTCGGCGGGCGCGACGGGTAGCGGAGAGGAAAACATCAAGGTCGCGGGAGCACACACCATCGTTGAAAACATGCGCCACGGCATGTCGCCGCCGGAAGCGGGCATGGACGCGCTGAAACGCATCGTCCGCAACTACCACGACGATATGAACAAGCTCCGCTTCTTGGACATGACGTACTACATCCTGCGCAAGGATGGCGCCTATGCCGGCGTGTCTCTGTGGGAGGGCTATTCGAAGGGCCATCCTCACAAGATCGCAGTCCACGACGGCAGCCTGCGGGCGGAGGTGACGGTGAACCTGCTCCAAGGCTATTCGCAGGAGTTCCCACCGTTCCCCGACATTCCCGAGGATTTGAAGAAGGGTTCGGAGTACTTGAAATAGTAGAGCTGCCCTACGCGAACCGCACCTTCACGTCCGGCCCCTTCTCCAGGTGAATGCTTTCGATGAAGCGAACCTTGCCGGTCTGATGAGTAAGGATCACCGAAGAAGTTCGTGTGCCCTCGCCGAAGAAACGTACGCCTTTTAGCAATGCACCATCCGTCACTCCGGTGGCGGCGAAGATGAGCTGCTTGCCGGGAGCAAGGTCTTCTGCTTCGTAGATACGGTCCTTGTCCTTGATGCCCATGCGCGCGAGGCGCTCCTCCTGGTCAGGCTTCACAACCAGGCGGCCGAGCATATATCCGTTGAGGCAACGGATAGCCGCGGCTGTAATCACGCCCTCGGGGGCTCCACCGGAGCCCATGACGGCGTGTACGCCGGTTCCGATCACGGCTGCCGCGATACCGGCTGAAAGGTCGCCATCGCCGATCAGACGGATACGGGCGCCGGCGGCGCGGATATCAGCAATCAACTTCTCGTGACGCGGCCGATCTAGCACGATGACCACCAGATCTTCCACATCGCGTTCTAATCTTCTTGCGATGTTCTTCAGATTGTCGGCCACTGGAGCATCGAGTTCCACGGCGTCCTTGCAGGAAGGCCCGACCACAATTTTTTCCATGTAGCAATCGGGAGCATTGAGCAGACCGCCACTTTCTGAAGCGGCGAGAACGGTAATCGATCCGGGAGCTCCCGTGGCGCAAAGATTGGTGCCCTCGAGCGGGTCGACGGCGATATCGACCTCAGGCACTTCCCGTCCATCGGGAAATTCGGCGCCGACTTTTTCGCCGATGTAGAGCATGGGAGCCTCGTCGCGCTCTCCCTCGCCGATGACGATGGTCCCGCGCATGGGGATGCAGTCCATGGTCTGGCGCATGGCCTCGGTGGCGACCTGGTCCGAGAGTTTGCGCTCGCCCTGCCCCATGGTGCGGGCCGAGGCGATAGCAGCCACTTCGACGACGCGCAGGAATCGCGACGCGAGATCACTTTCGATGTTTTGCCCAAAACTCCGGGCCTTGTTCTCTGGTCGAAATTGCGTAGCCATAGGAAAAACCTCCCGAGAGCATTCCCCGCTTCCGTTACGGCACCGCGCATCATGCCCCATTGTGCGGGTCGCGGTCAAGATAAAGAAGGATAAAGAAGGTGTCCGCGGGGGTGAAACGGATCCCCCTGTTCCCAAACTATCGGTTAGCGAGATCTCGGAGGGTTTATGTCTGCTGCATCGGATCGCGCGCTGCTGGTTGCAAGGCCCGTGGCGATTCCCTCGGGCAGCATGCGGGTGCCTCTCTTCGGCGTCCTTTGGGTTGTGGTCAACGTAGCATTGGTAGGCTTGGGAATCTATATCCACTACCCTTTCGCTTGTTCTTTCTTGGCTGGCCCGCTCAATGGCACGCTTCTATCGGTGATTGTGGTGTCATGGCGAGCGAGCGGTTTCAGGCTGGCGCGACTGGGCTGTTGGGCGGGCTAAGCCTGAGTGGCCTGCGCAACGACGGCAGCATGATTTGGAACAGCGCGCTTGGCGCCCTGGGCGTCCAGGGAGGCGAGCAGTTGCACAACGCGATCGAACAAGAAGGTTTATACATGGTTTGGACTTCGCTGTTTGTCATGCTGGCCTCGCTGGTGGCGGAATGGGCTCGGCACGGCTCCGAGCGTGATGCGCAGGTTACCTGCGGGCATTCATCTGCCTGATTGGAATAATTGATTCTCGGGCTGGGCGCTGCCGTGGTATTCTCGCAGTCCTGCCGCCCGATGAACGCTATGCCTGAGCCGCACTCGCTCACCTTGCTCTGCATTACGACTTATGAAAAGGGCCAGGACTTCATGCGCGAATGCAAGCGGCTGGGCTGTCGCGTTTTTCTGCTGACCGCAGAAAAGCTGCGCAATGCCGACTGGCCGCGCGAGAGCCTAGAAGACACGTTTTATCTACCCGCCGAAATTCCGCTCGCCGATATTGTGCAAGCGGTCACACACCTGGCGCGGACACAGAAGATTGACCGCATCGTGGCGCTCGATGAGTACGACATGGAGACGGCCTCCACTCTGCGCGAACACTTGCGCATTCCCGGCATGGGCTTGACTACCATGCGCTACTTTCGCGACAAGCTGGCCATGCGGATGCGCGCTCTTGATCGCGGAGTGCGCGTACCAGACTTCGTGCCCGTTTTCAATCACGCCGACATCCGCTACTACCTGGAACATGTCCCCGGACCGTGGGTGCTGAAGCCACGCCAGGAAGCGTCGGCGATTGGGATCAAGAAAATTAACGTCGCCGACGAGCTCTGGCCGATCCTGGAACAATTGCGAGACAAGCAATCTACTTATTTGTTGGAAAAGTTTGTCCCCGGTGAGGTGTACCACGTGGATTCAGTCGTGTCGGAGAACGAGGTGGTCTTCTCCAACGTGAGTAAATACGGCAAGCCGCCCATGAATGTGGCGCAGGGCGGCGGAGTTTTCACCACGTTTACTGTGCCTCGCGGCAGCGACGCCGACACCGGACTCCGCGAGACTAATAACGACCTGATTATGGCACTCGGATTGGTGCGAGGTGTAGCTCATGCGGAATTCATTCAAGCCCATGCGGATGGGCATTTTTATTTCTTGGAGTGCGCGGCACGAGTGGGCGGTGCTTACATCAACGAGATGGTCGAGGCTGCGACGGGGATCAATCTGTGGCGGGAATGGGCCCGCATCGAGGTTTCCGGGGGCGACGGCACGTACTCACTTCCTCCCGTGCGCCAAGACTATGCAGGTGTAATTCTTTCTCTCGCTCGGCAGGACGATCCTGATACTTCGGGATATAACGATCCGGAGGTAGTTTTACGTATCAAGAGGCATCACCACGCTGGATTGATTCTCTATTCGAACTACCCGGATCGCGTGCCAACTCTGCTGGGAGTTTATGCTCAGCGATTCGCGCAAGAGTTCCTAGCGGTCGAGCCGCCGCGAGAGAAACCAACAGCCTAGCAGGATGCAGGGATAGCCACCCTCGGCCGTCCATGCGGGCGCAGCCTGCGGTGCGGGCAGAAAGGGCAAGTCGAGCCTCGCTCAACCGGATCGCCGAGGGTAGTCTTAGGGTCTTAGAACGCATCAATCCCAGTCACGCTTTGCCCGATGATCAGAGAATGCACATCATGCGTGCCTTCGTAGGTTTTCACTGATTCCAGGTTCATCATGTGGCGCATGATCGGGTAATCGTCGGCGACGCCGTTGGCGCCGAGGATGTCGCGTGAGATGCGGGCGCACTCCAGAGCCATCCAGACATTGTTACGCTTCGCCATCGAGATGTGCTGGTGCTCCACCTTGCCGGCATCTTTCAATCGTCCCACCTGCAGCACGAGCAGTTGGGCTTTGGTGATCTCGCTGATCATCCAGGTGAGCTTGTCTTGTACGAGCTGGTGTGAGGCGATCGGCTGGTCACGCCACTGCTTGCGCAAAATCGCATACTGCAGCGCGCAGTCGTAACACGACATAGCCGCACCGATCGCACCCCAGGCGATACCGTAGCGGGCCTGATTCAAGCACATCAGCGGAGACTTTAGTCCATCGCTTTTCGGTAGCAGGTTTGACTCCGGAATGTGCAAATCTTGCAACGACAATCCGGAAGTGACCGAGGCCCGCAGCGACCACTTGCCGTGAACATCTTGGGCCGAGAAGCCGGGACGGTTGGTTTCAACTAGAAAACCGCGAACCTTATTATTTTCGTTCTCCACCTTGGCCCAGATGATGGCGACGTCGGCGATGGTGCCCGAGGTGATCCACATCTTTTCGCCGTTGAGAATGTACTCTTTCCCCACTTTGCGGGCGCGCGTGAGCATGCCGCCCGGATTGGAGCCGAAGCCGGGCTCGGTCAATCCGAAGCAACCGAGCTTTTCTCCCTTCTGCATGGGTGGTAGCCAGGTTTGCTTCTGTTCCTCGCTGCCAAATTCGTAGATGGGGTACATGCAAAGTCCAGACTGCACGCTGACAAAGCTGCGCACGCCGGAGTCGCCGCGCTCAAGTTCCTGCGTCATCAGTCCGTATTCGACGTTGCCCATGCCGGCGCAACCATAGCCCTTGAGTGACGCGCCGAAAAATCCGAGGTCGGCCATGGGCTTAACCAGTTCGCGCGGAAACCGTCCCGCCCGGTTGCACTCTTCGATAATGGGGACGAGATTGTCCTCGATGAACTGTCGCGTGGTGTCGCGGACCAGGCGCTCTTCTTCGGTGAGAAGAGAATCAAACTGAATGAAATCGACGCCACGAAACTTGATGGCAGACATTAGGAATCTCCCTGAGCATGAATCTCTAACTTGGGACAGTTGGTACAGACCGAGGTTCGCTACCCTCAGAACAACCCGTGCAGAAGGGCAAACATCTGACGGTAGCAGGCGCATGGGAGGGTGGTCAACGTCGGGGCAAGACAGTTCGGGCAAGACAGTCGGGGCAAGACACTTCGGGCAAGACACGTCGGGCAAGACACGTCCGGGCAAGACAACCGCAACGACGTTGCTGTAAAATCGAACACGGCGGAAGAGAGCCGACGACGCAGTTGCAGACTCTCCAGAGTGGATTCCCGGGTTTTCCGGGCTAAAGGTTTCTGAAGCATCCCATCCACAATTGTTCGCGCGGGGGTTGGGCGGATAACACTGCGCAATTGAGATCAGGAGAAATGAATCATGGCGGTTGGAGCGAAGATTGCAAAGACAGCAGACCGTAAGAAGGTCATGGACACCAGCAAGAGCACGGATTGCCCCAAGTGCGGCAAGTCAACGCGCATCGTCAAACGCATGAAGGATCGGGAGCGCGGCGTGCCCGGCGGGATCTATATTTCCTGCTCGGCGTGTGAGTTCTTCGAGAAGCTGTAGAAGAGGTTTCCAGTTCAAGTGGCCGGAAGGGGAGTGCCTTCCCTGCTCCGGCCTTAATTATGTCTATGGGGAGATTCGTCCCGCGCGGAGATCGCTTACACCGCAACTGTGACAGACGTTTCCGTCCTCGTAACCGGCCGGTACAGCGTGTCGCGCTCGATGGGCTCTCGACCGGCCGCGCGGATCAGCCGTTCCAGTTCCTCGCGCCGCATACCTTGTGGCGTGGTTGCGCCGGCGTCGTGGTAAATCTTTTCTTCGATCACCGTGCCATCCATGTCGTCGGCGCCAAAGCGTAAGGAGATTTGCGCGATCTTCGCCGTCATCATCTGCCAGTACGACTTGATGTGGGGGAAATTGTCCAGCACCAGGCGGCTCACGGCAATCTGCTTGATATCGAGCATCCCCGTAGTTTTTGGCAAATGCTGCAGCGGGGTGTTGTCAGGATGGAACGCCAGCGGGATGAAAGTTTGAAATCCCCCCGTCTCGTCCTGCAGCGCACGCAGCTTCAGCAGGTGATCCACGCGGTCTTCGTCATTTTCCACGTGGCCATAGAGCATGGTCGCGTTGGATTTCAGCCCGATCTGATGCGCCAGTTTGGCAGTCTCTAGCCATTGATCGCCATCGATCTTGTGATCGCAAATGATATGGCGAATCCGGTCCGCAAATATCTCGGCGCCACCACCCGGCAGCGAATCCACGCCGGAAGCTTTGAGTTGTTCCAGAGTCTCGCGAATCGAAAGTTTGGCGCGCTTGGCGAGATAGGCAACCTCGACCATCGTGAAAGCTTTGAGATGCACCTGCGGAAAGCGCTGTTTCAAGCCGGAGCACAGATCGAGGAAATACTGGAACGGCAAATCGGGATGCAGACCCCCGACGATGTGAAATTCGGTGACCGCTTCACTGTATCCCGAGGCGGCGGTCTCGAAAGCTTCGTGGAGCGCCATGGTATAGGCGCCGGGAGTGTCTTTCTTCCGGCCGAAGGCGCAAAGCCGGCACGCCGCCACGCACACGTTCGTGGGATTGATGTGACGGTTCACATTAAAGTAAGTTTTGTCGCCATGCATGCGCTCGCGCACCTGGTTCGCCATCCAGCCCAAAGCCAGCACATCGCCCGTGCGGTAGAGCGCCACGGCGTCAGCGTAATCAAGGCGCTGACGGCTAATCACCTTGGCATGAATCGGCACGAGGCGCAAATCGTCAGTCTGAAATGGGTGGTCCGGGCGCGGAGCAATCATCCTTTTGATGATATCGCAGGATTGCAACAGAAGTCACAGAAACAGGGCGCTAGTGATCGGCAATGATACGGTCGCTGATCTTGTCGTATTCCGATTCTGAGATGACATGCCGCGCTACCAGTTCGTGCGCACTCTTGAAGGGACGCTCTGCGATGATGCGGTCGGCGTCGCGCTCGGTCATGCCCGGTAGGTTGAGCAAGTCTTCGCGCGTGGCGTTGTTAATGTTAATCGCCTTATCGCTACTCATGCCTTCCTTCACGCTCTCGGCTATAGCTTTGGCGTCACGCCTCATAGTTTCGGTAGCCTCCGCCGTGCGTTGACGAATCTGATCTGGATTGTCCTTGGTGGTGCAGGCGGTGATCGAGGCAAAAATCAGGGCAAGCGCGATGACTGAAACTGAGCGGAGAAGACTTGTGGGTTTCATGCAGCTCTGATGCTAAAACAGCGCACGTGGTTGGAGCTTATCTGCCCTCGGAGCCTCGCGGATCCAGACTGCCCCTCCCACTGGCGCTGCATCAAACATCTTATTTATAAGGGTTGCGCGCCGCCCCTATTTCAATGTTCTGCCTTGGATGAAGGAGGTTGTACATGAATCGAGTCCTAATCAGCATTCTATCGGGAGCTTTGGTGTCGGGAGTAGCCTTAGCACAAGATAGCGCAACGCTGGCACAGAACTCTCCGGCTTCCCAGCCGCAGACTCCCACGGCGCAGCCGGCTCCGCAAGCCGCGCCTCAGGCACCACAGGCGGGAACATCCGCGCAGGCGCATCCCACCGAATCGCTCCCGGCAGCGTAATTCCGGTGTTATTGACCAAGACCATCGACGCGAAAAAGGCAAAGAAGGGCGACGAAGTGGTGGCGAAAGTCACGCAAGACATGAAGACCACTAGCGGCGAAGTCCTCGTTCCCAAGGACACGAAGGTGCTGGGACACGTCACAGCGGCTCAAGCGCGCAACCAAGAGCAGAAAGAATCGGAAGTGGCGATCGCGTTTGATAGCGCCGTAACCAAGGATGGTAGCGAGCTGCAGATGCCGATGTCGATTCAGGCGATCATCGGCTCGCAGAATGATGGCCCGCAAAATAACAATGCGGGTGGAACGAGTGACACAGGGGTGTCGAGTCCCTCCAGCCCGAACCTAAGTAGCGGAGCGCGTCTGGGCATGGGTGGGACTGCCGCTGCTCCCGCACCAGAAGGTTCGGCCGGCGAAATGCCAAGCAATACGCAGAACGGGACCCGCACCCGTCCTCCCATCACCGCCAATACGCAAGGCGTCGTCGGAATCTCCAATCTATCGCTGACCGCCGCCGCGCCCGATCCGACCCAGGGGTTGGTCGTCACTTCCGATAAAAATAACGTGAAGCTGGAGAGCGGCACGATGATGCTGCTTCGCGTGAACCAGTAAATTATTGCGTCTGCCCAAGAGGGACGAAGCCGCAGTCGTCTTTCTGGATTTCTTCCAGACGATGCCCCGATCGTCGAACTCTTCTCTTTCCCTCGCTCCTGTACAATTTTCCTTCCGATGAAGTCGTGGACAAAGTTGTGTCTCGTTGCGACGGTCGTGCTAGTGATGGTTCTGGCTGCCCCCGCTGAACCCATCGCCCAGCTCAAGCCCAGCGACTACGTCAACGACTTCGCGCACGTTCTGGATCAGAACACGATCGCGCAGATGGACGAGATCTGCCGCCAGATCGATGAGAAGGCGCATGCCCAGATCGCGCTTGTGACCATCAAGTCCCTGGATGGTTCCGATATTGAAAGTTACGCGGTCGATCTCTTTCATCAATGGGGCATCGGAAACAAGTCCACCAACCGCGGAGTTCTCATCCTCTATGCGATTAACGACCATCGCGCCCGCATTGAAGTGGGCTACGGACTAGAACCCATCCTGCCCGACGGTAAAGTGGGAAGTTTTCAGCGGGAAGCGATCCCGCTGATGCGTGCAGCCAGTTACAGCCAGGCGCTGCTCCTGGTGACGTCGCGCGTAGCCAGCGTCATCGCGCAGGACGCCGGAGTTCAACTCACGACTCCGCAACTTCCGCCAGCCCCGGCTGAGTCGGCGGAACAGCCGAGCCACGGTATATCCGGCGGTGGCATCGCCCTGCTGATCGTTATCGTTCTGATCGTTCTTTTCACTCCCCTGCGCAGCATTCTTTTCTGGATGCTTTTTTCTGGAATGTTTGGCGGTGGCGGCAGGGGTGGCGGTGGATTTGGTGGGGGCGGCGGTGGCTTCGGCAGTGGGGGCGGATTCGGCGGGTTTGGCGGTGGTAGTTCCGGCGGCGGTGGAGCCAGCAGCAGCTGGTAACAAGCGAGGACGAGCCATGGTTCCTGAGAAGAAAATCAACGATTTTGTTAGGCGGTTGCGAGAAGCAGCTGGAGCGAATCTGGAGAGCGTGATCCTTTTCGGATCGGCAGTCGCGGGAGATTTTCATCCCGAGTTCTCCAATGTGAATCTATTCTGCGTGCTTCGCGACTGCTCCCTTGCTTCCTTGCAAGCGCTCGCCCCCGCCGTGAAATGGTGGGACGCACAGAAACAGCCGCCACCACTGTTCATGACTCGCGACGAGATCGTACGCTCCGTCGATGTGTTTACGATCGAATTGATTGATATGCAACAACACCATCGCGTTCTCTTCGGCGAAGACGTTATTCAAGGGCTTTCGATCCCGCTTAATCTGCATAGAATGCAGGTGGAATATGAATTAAGGGAAAAGCTCGAACTGCTGCGTCAGCACTTGCCACTTGCCTCTGGAAACGACTCCCGCATGTGGGAGTTGCTGCTACGCTCCGTTTCCTCGTTCACGACTTTGTTCCGACATGTGCTGCTGGTATTAGGGCAGAGCGCGCCGGTGGGGAAACGCGAGGCGGTGCAAGCGTTGGCTCAGCAGATTGGATTCGAAGCGTCCGGCGTTTTGCAGGTATTGGACGTCAGAGAGAAGAAAACCGATCGCAAGAAGTTCGACGTCGCGGACGTTTTTGCGCGATATCTTGCAGCTCTCGAACACGTAACCGCCGCAGTTGATAGAATGCTGGACTCGGGTACAGCGGGCTCTTCGTAGATCGGTCGCGTTTTGCAAGGAGAAGCATCATGGGCAAGGGACTCATCGCTGTCGTGGTGGTGATTGCGATCGTACTGCTGATTATCCTGTTCACTTTCGGCCAGTACGTCGGTGTGAAAAATACTCTGGTCAGCAAGAATGAGGCCGTGAAGGCAGCCTGGTCGCAGGTGGATATTGTGTTGCAACGCCGCGCCGACCTGATTCCGAATCTGGTCGAGACCGTCAAAGGCTATGCTCAACAAGAGCAAACGGTCTTCGGCGATATCGCAAAAGCTCGCTCAGCGTTGCTTTCAGCGGGCACACCGCAGGAAAAAATTGCCGCCAATGGACAACTCGACGGAGCCCTCGGACGCCTGCTGCTGATTGTCGAGAATTATCCGCAGCTGAAATCCAACGAGAATTTCCTTCGTCTGCAGGATGAACTTGCCGGAACCGAAAATCGCATCGCGGTCGAGCGCAAGCGCTATAACGACACGCTGCAGGACTACAACACGTACGTGCAGCAGTTCCCCAACAGCTTCTTCGCTGGCATCGCGGGATTCAAGCCGAATGAAGCTTACTTCGAAGCATCACCGGCATCACGCGAGGTACCGAAGGTTAATTTTTCAAGCCCGGGCGCAACCGCTCCGCAAGCTACTCCTCGGCCGGCACCGGCACACTGAAGCACTCGCCGCTTCAGCGGGCACCTGCCGCAAGTGTGTTGAAGCCCTGTTTACGCTGCTCGGCTTCCTTGGGATAGTCGCCGAGCCAGATGTATTCAGGTTTCGTTTTGAGCAGGGATAACTTACGCAGGTAAACCTCGGGGAGTCCCTTCACAAAGTTCTTTCCCTGCACAGCTTCGCGCATATCGGTGGCAGACCGCTGCATTTTAGCGATGTAGGCCTCCAGCGTGTCGTTGTTCATCGTCTGGATACCGAGATCCAGGCAAACTTGCTCGCGCATCTTCAAAAACGCCTGCAGCAAATCGGAGGGAGTCGTCTCCGGCATGCAGATGCCGATCGCCTTCCTGCGCCGCAACAATGAACTCGCGGCCTGCGGCTTGCGATTCGAAAATGACAGGGTCCAGCCATTTTGCAGGCAACTCTGAATCGAGCAGTTCAGCAGCAACGGGACCTTTCCCTGAGGAAAGATCTGACTGAGTTCGCCGAAGCAGTGGTTTCGCCGGTGAGCCAACAAGCGGCAGAAGCTTGGCGGATTGGTCGCCGAATCACACACCAGCGAGAAATCCAGTAAACGCTCAAATCCCATCCCCTCGAACTCGCGTGTGTGGCGATCCAGCGCTTCCACATCCAACTGCGGAAACTGGGCCGGCGTCGCAGGCGGGAAAGAGAACGACGTAGGCATATTCTTGAGCACCCGCCGCTTCATGGAGGCGAAGGTGAAAAGTAGATGGATCCAGCTCCCGAAGCGCCAAGCCAGCAGAAGAGCAAGCACGAGCAACCAGGCGATGGATGGCCGCGGCGTGTGCGACTGACGGCCGTACTGTCGCTGCAGAGCCTCATAGTCTGGACGGTGGATCTCTCGCCAGCCGGATTGAGTCCACAGTGTCTGCGCGCCGCCTGAGAGCTTCTCGCCCGCCACTCCGATGCTGCGGGTTCCCATCGTCAGCAGATCGAAACGCGCCGGCCCGGCTTTCATTGGGGGGAAGCCTTCGATGGTGAGGCTAAAGGTGCTTCCAGGGAAGCCAATCGGCAATGTTGCCAACGCCATTCCTTCGTATCCCGTCAAAAACTTATAGTGCCAGCCCGCGTCCTTGAAGATTTTGCGTTCCGCCTTGGAGAGCAGCCCGGAATCTTCGTCCTGCTCGTTGTTCTCAAGGTCATCTGCAGCAAGATTCTTATTGGTCGTAGCAGTTGGACCCGGTGGCACACTCGCCGCTGGCAACGCGCCCAGAAGCGCAAACTTTTCTCCGTCCCAGCGAAATCCTTTGTTATTCCCGCCTCGCGGAGGGCTGAGCTGCAATTGGCCGTCGGCCAGACCCCAGGACCCGTAGGCCGCGGTGTGCTTCGGAAGCGCGAAGCGGTCCAGTTGTCCGGTGGGGAGCAGATGGTAGGCGACAACCTCCTGCTTTGAGAAATCCGAGAACGCACCGAAAAACACAGTGAGATAGCCGTATTTTGTCTCGGCCAGTTTTTCTTGTAGGAAGTTGCGGGAGCGGCCGGTGGTGTTCACGGCGAGGAAGAGAAAGGCCTCGCGGTCGTTCCAGAAGACGGTAGTCTGCGACAAGCGTTGGCCAACCGTGTACCGCTTCGGCAGCCGCGTGAGCCCCGCCACCGCAACGGCAATCAGCGCGAGGACGACCAGGATAGAGATAGCTTTTTGGCGGCTCATATTGATACTCCGTTGGGCGCACATTAGCAGAGGCGGCGAACGCAGTGCAG
>Ga0187859_10000062_pt1 | contig 78355 bp, 65 predicted proteins | sample June2016WEW_10_1_2_FD_133019 | JGI IMG/M metagenome (GOLD analysis project Ga0187859, IMG submission 133019) | Peatland microbial communities from SPRUCE experiment site at the Marcell Experimental Forest, Minnesota, USA - June2016WEW_10_10 | ecosystem: Environmental > Terrestrial > Soil >...
CCTGCCAACGCGGCGACTCCCAGCGCCTCAATCAGCGTCTCCGCGACGATCCAAGCTTCCTGTCTCGTCTCCACCACTGACACGGTGTTCAGGACCTACGCTGCGGCAGCGCACGCGGCCTCCGCCGTGTCAGTCGCATGCAGCAACTTCGTTCCGTACAACGTCAGCCTAAGTGCGGCGATGGCACCCGGTGCTACCGGGACAGCTGGGAGGATGACTGGTTCTAGTTTTGCTCTCCTGGGCTATGCGCTCACTTCGAACCACCGCGCCATTGCCAACAGGCCTCAAGACTTGAGCACCGACTCAGCGGCTGGCTTTGGCAGCGGCTCCAACTCGCTGCTCGCCATCCATGACCAGATTCCGGCGGCGCAGTGCGCAACTCCCAGCGCATACCCCGATACGATGATTGTTGTGGTGACGTATTGAGCGTTTGCGCCTGCGCTGGAAGCGTCACAACTTCAGAAATTGGCTTCGTAGCCCAACTCTGGAATTCGTTCAGGGCCTGTGCCTCGCCAGAATGCGATCCTAACCAGAAATCAAATATAAGTCTCAATATCTTAACGGTTAAGAGTTGGTTGGATCGCCTGAGTCGTCCTATCTGGAAGGCTAAGACAATACATGCCGATGGAATTGTGGCGAGTCACAGCTTCAGCATCTTCGATCCCAGCCTGGACCTGATCGTCCGCGGCCACTACGAGAACATCGAGCACATCCGCCAGGACTGGCGGCGCGGCAGTTCGTCCTTTAACTACCAGCCCAAGGTAAATATGCGTACCGGCCAAGTGGTCGGCGCCGCAGCCCTTATCCGCTGGTAATACCCGGAGCGCGGCCTGCTGCTTCTAGGCTTGTTTCTTTCCGTCATTGTCGTCTCGCATTGGCACAGCCCCAGGGAGCAGCTTTGTCTGGCCTGAAAGTACCATTGACCCGAGGGAGAGGTTACGTTAGATTGCCCGGTTGCTCTCATTTTGGTGAGAATCACCTCCATTATGAAGGGCGAGGATTGACCTAGGTTGACGTCGAGTATCGCAAGGACGCCATCTTACCGGCTAAGGGGGATTGATGATTCTCGACTTGCTCAATATTGGCGCGATCGCATCTGCCGCAGTTTATCTTGGAATTTCGAGAGTCAGTGTGCACCGCCGGCGGGCACGGGCGTGGAATATTCTCATGGCCCAACTGCAACCGAAACGGAGTGCCCGCGAGTTGAGTAATCAATTCTCTTGGGATGAAGAGTATATCGCCGCAGCGGAAGACATGTGGAAGCGTCTTGATGGCGCTCACGACCTTTGGAGGATGTTTGAAAATGCTGGCGTGATACTGGATATGGTCGATTATGCGACCCGTAACGGCGAGTCTGTGAATTGCGAGCTTTTTGCCGCCTTGCGCGACGATGCCATGCAAATTCGATCCTGCGTTCTGACAGAGCTTGCGCAAAATGCATGCAGCCAGGTGAGTGAAAGAACCAGCATGAGTGTGTCCCGCGTGGCGACGCTTTACGCCGACATGGTAGCCCGAACAGCGGAGGTGATGCGAGTGAATGGCGGGTCTCTGGCTCCCAACTTCGCACTCACGATGTAATTGGTCGTTATCATCGACGAAGATCCTCCCTGGTAGGCGGGCTGTGACAGGAGCTTCGGTTGAAAGGATGTCATTTTTCACGGGAGTCATTTGATCTGCCCGATTGACCCAAAACCCAAGAACTAAGCCGGTGGAAAGCTGAGAGATGGTGGCCCGTCGTGGTTCTCTGAAGAGAGAGAGGAGAACCGGGATATGGGGAACGAGGACACAGTGAAGAGGAGATTCTGCGCGTCCTGTTGTGGGAAACCGAATCGGGTGAAACGGTATCAGGGAATTGCAATTCCCTGATACCGGGGTGTTATTTCCCTGTTCGGTACGGCTCAAATATTGGGATTGCGGGGCAGGAACTTGCGTGGATTCAGTATCATTGAGCACACGGCCGGCAAGGCTTTGGAGTAAAACTTGCGAATTTCCCTGTATTTTTCCCTGTTAGCAGGGAATTCGGCTCAGAGAGCGGTTCGCTCGAGACTCCATCCACCGCCACGATTGCATCGAGCAGCCGCTCGCTTGAACCATGCAAGAACAATGGATTCGAGGATTCGCGCTTCTTGGGTTTTGCCTCGCGCTCGACAGTATGTGCACCCTTGCGGCTGTCGCGCAGAGCAAGAGCCTGAATGCCGTCTTCACCACCGCGCCCATCAAGGTTGACGGCTATGCAGAGTCCGCGTGGAATAAAGCTCCTGCCGCCAATATCGCGATTTGCATGAATGCCGAGCTGACTGTCCAGCTCAGCGATTGCAAGGTCTCCGGTACGGTGCAGGCTCTCTGGAATGGCCCACTTCTCTATCTGCTCATTTCGGTCACAGATCCTGAGGTTTCCACCTCTGCAGCGGAGGACTCCAAACGTTCCGGCGTCGAGATCTACGTGGATCAGTACGACGACAAATTTCCAAAGTTCGAAGAAGACGATGGATTCATCATTATCGGCGCCGATGGACGGCAAACCGGAAACCGGACCAATGCCGGGTTGATGTATTACCCGGCCGTATGGAGCTCGCATCTCAAGTCCTATGCAGCCGCCCCTCGCCTTGATGCCAACGGAAACAAGATTGGTTACACAGTCGAGGTGAGCTGGGCGATTGGCGATCTGCCGCTGAAAAACGGCACCGAACTTGGCATGGAATTTGCGATCAACGCTCTATCGAGCGACGCCGGTCACGCCCACGATCAGCTCTACTGGAGGAGCGGAAACAACAAAGGTATCAACGACAACACAATGTGGGGCGACGTGGTTCTTACGGGGTACGATTCTTCGCTTCCCATGCCGTTGAACATGTTCGTGCTTGAGGAGAACATTCGTAAAGCATCGCCCTCGTCGTCTTCAGCAGCGGGCCTGGTTCGCGGAATCTGGACCGATGAATCCCGAGTGGACCGCGCGCTGGCAGCGGCCAAAAACGCGCTCGATAGAGCCAAGACCCAGGCGGAAATCGACGCGGCAGATCTTTCGCTTGACGCCGCGCTGCGAGGATTGCACCGCAGTGGCAAGTACCCCGACCCCTACGATCTTCCAGCGGTGAACTACCTGCCCGATCCGTTCACTTTCTTGAATGGAAAGAGGGTCCATTCCGCGGCCGACTGGCAGAAGAGGCGCGCCGAGATCAAAGACCTCGCCCAATATTACGAGTTCGGGACCGTGCCGGCTCCGCCGCAGTCGTTGACCGCGGAATCCGCTCCGGGCCCCGCCGGCGCGCTGCAATACAAAACCATTACGGTGACGGTTAAGGATCACGGCACGACAGCGTTTTTCAAGCCGATCCTTTATTTGCCAACAACCGGGCAACTCCCCTACCCCGTCATTGTCGAGGAGGATTTCGCGGCGTCACCCAAGTTTTCCCCCCCCGAACAAGGCGTTTCTCCAGGGCGGCTATGCGGTTCTCAGCATTCCCACGTGGGATAGTGCGAAATTTAACGTGTCTGGCGTGGCCAGCGACGACGGCAATCATACCGGCGCCTTCTTTACCCTTTATCCCTATCAGCTCGACACAGCAGGAAACGATCGAGGAGTGTTACTCGCGTGGGCCTGGGGCGCGAGCCGCGGAGTGGACGCGCTGAATTATCTTGTCGCTCACGATCCCGCTTACGCGCATTTGTTGGATATTCACAAGTTGGTCGTCACCGGATTCTCGCGCTGGGGAAAAGCGGCGCTGCTTGCCGGATTCCTGGATGATCGTTTTCTGGTGACTGCTCCCGGCGGCTCTGGAAGCGGCGGCGCAGCACCTTACCGGTACGATTCTTTCGGCAATCGCCCGTTCCGCAGCGCACCGTTCGGCAACGTGTATCCATGGGGACGATCACCCGGAACAGAATCGATGGGCGACCACGTCCGGCACCAGACCCACAATTCGAATGAGATGATCCGCCGGTTTCTTAACGATACGATTCCGGCGCCGGTTGAGCCGCGTGTGTATCTCACGAGCACGTGGGGCTACGGCAACCGCCTGCCCTACGATCATCACGAGGAGATCGCAGCTATTGCTCCGAGAGCCGTGCTAATCGACAACACCAACGACGACTATGCCGACAATGCTGAGGGCGATGCGATCGGCTATGAGGGCGCGATGCCGGTGTATCGGTTTCTCGGCGTCCCGCAAAATCTGGCGCTCGATCTTTACATGGGAGGCGGAGGGCATTCGCTCAAACCCTCGCAGGCCGAGAACATTGTGAACTTCGCGAACATGGTACTGTTCGGCAAGCCGCTTGCCAACAATGTCAAGAAGCAGCTAAGCACCGACCCCTACCGCGACGCCGGAACCTATGACACCTACTATGGCGGTTTGAAGACGATGATGCCGTGGGCCGAAGCTGCGCTTAGTGCGAGCAGTCCCCCCAGACCGGCTCGTTGAAATCGGAAGCCGTCGCAAGAGCGTCAACGCGTTAGGCTGACGGTGAGGGTCGGGAGCGTTGCCGTAGTTGGCTGCAGATCCGGATCGGGCGGCAAGCGCGCGACTTACGCGTATGTCACTTGCCCAAGAATCGCCGGTCGCTTTGCGCCGGTGGCGCTGGGCACATTGCCTGGCAAGTGATGCCATGTTTGCCAAGCAAGGAGTGCAAATGCCATGGCTTCCTTGGCCTCAGCCGGCAGGCCGAAATCTTCGCTTACCGCCAGCTTGCAGCCCAGTAGCTCGAGCCTCTGGGCGAGCATGGCCATCAACGTCCCATTACGCGCTCCACCACCGGCGACGATGTAATCGACTCCGGAGCCCCTCATTTTAGGATGAGCAAAAGTTTTGTAGCTTTGCGAGATCGTTTCGGCAGTGAGCGCGGTCGCTGTCGCCAGCGCATCCTCAGGCCGTTTGCTATTCCGCTTGCAGCCGGCGAGAAAACGCAGGGCGTACTCACCCCCGAACTGCTCCCGACCCGCCGTGCGCGGTGGCTTGAGCATGAAGTAGGAATTGCTAAGCGCCTTTCTCAAGACTGGCTGAAGCACCTCGCCGCGCGCAGCGAATCCGCCGTTGGAATCGAAGCGCTTGCCGAAAAGCTTCTGAACCAGCGCGTCGATGACCATGTTCCCCGGGCCTGTGTCGAAGGCGATAACTTCATCCGGCCCGGCCCCCGCAGGAATCGCAGTGAGATTGGCGATGCCGCCGATGTTTTGCAATACCCTGCCGCGTTTCGTGTCAGCGAAGAGCGCGTAGTCCAACAATGAAACCAGCGGCGCTCCCTGTCCCCCGGCCATAATATCCGCTGGCCGAAAATTCGAAACGACCGGAACCCCAGCCGCTGCTGCAATCGCCGCAGCCTCACCGAGCTGCCAGGTGCAGGCAAAGCGCCGGTCCGCATAAACCTCCGCGCGCGACTGATGATAGAGAGTTTGCCCGTGACAGCCGACCAAGTCGAGCTTGATCGAGTGCCGCGCAAGAGTCGCCGTCAGTGCTTCGGCGTAGGCCAGTCCCAGGCGCCAGTGAAGGCGCGCCAACTCCGCTGTCGAAGTCGCCTTTGCGTTCATTGCCTGGAGCACCGCACGCCGCAGAGCGGATGGGAATGAGAAGCTCTCATGAGCCAGTAAGGTCAACTTCACTCGCGGCTTACGCGGCGTAATCCGCACGATGGCAACGTCGATTCCATCAGCCGACGTGCCGCTCATAATGCCGGCAACCGTCATGGTCTTCGCATTCATACCTGGTTCTCTCAATCTAAACCTTGACGGAGGGGCTCATTTTTTCTGGGGCCTTGGAAATCGGCTCAACTTGCACGAAATGTTCAACTTTAGGCGACCTCGCCCCCGCGAAATGTTCACCTGGAGTTTCCCAAAAACCCTGATATGGTCGCTTAAAGGTTCACGAATCGTCGAGTGGTGTGCCAAGTAATTTCCCAAAACTGATGTAAATGGTCGCTCAGAATTTCACATTTCGAGGGAAAAGGTCGCGAGTAATTTCACACTTAGCGATGATTGCGCACACCAAGACAGCGGTCGCCGCGCTTAATTGGTGTTAGCTGGGCATTTTCTGCACGATTTTGCATGCCGAGCTATGCTCGCCCGCTGCCGTCGCGCGCCGTCCCGATTCCCGCCGCGGAAGATATCATCGTTTGTAACCAAAGGTCTCCTTCGCGCGTCTCAAGGCGTGCGTATCGAATATTTCTGGAGGGTCGATGTTTCGTTCCTATTGGTTCTACCTGGCTCTTTTGGTTGTGGGCCTCTTTGTTGTTCTGGCACTGTCTGGAGTGGGCCGTGGGGTTCGAGCCGAGACCCGAGGCGGGATACCGGCGCCGGAAGACGATGCTTCTCTCGCAGGGCACCCCGGCCGCGAGACAGCCGTCTTTGCGGGCGGATGCTTTTGGGGTACGCAGGCTGTGTTCGAGCGAGTGAAGGGCGTAGTGGCGACCACCGCCGGCTACTCCGGCGGCTCCGCGGAAACCGCTACCTACGACCAAGTGACAACGGAAACGACGGGCCATGCTGAATCGGTAAAAGTGGTCTATGACCCCTCCAGGATCACGTACGGCAAGCTACTGCAGATCTTCTTCTCGGTTCACGACCCGACACAGTTGAATCGGCAGGGACCCGACGTGGGAACGTCATACCGCTCCGCGATCTTCTATACCAGCGAAGAGCAGAGGAAGATCAGCACGGAATACATTGCGCAGCTCGACGCGGCCAGAGTATTTCCAAAACCGATTGTTACGCAGGTCGTGCCGCTGAAAGGCTTCTACGACGCTGAGTCCTATCATCAGGACTACGCTCTGCACAATCCCGACAACCCGTACATCCTGGTATGCGACCGGCCGAAGATCGAGACCCTGCGCAAGGAGTTTCCAGACCTGTTCCAGGAATACACGGGCAGGTGATCGAGAATTCTCGAGTCGTTGCCGAGGGAATCCTGCGGCTTTGAGTGATTCGGCCGAATCCGGCGTGCAACGTAGTTCAACTCTCGATGGTTACAAACCTCGCATTCAGTTGCGCTTTGATCACCAGTTCCGCCGCGAGCAAAGCCTCGTCCTGGTTCTGCGCTATGTGCGTGCGGTTCACGATGTCGGCCACAAACAACGGACCGAAGGGCAAAGGCATGGCGCTGCAATCGATATAGCGGGCTTGTTTGCTGTCGACCACGAACAGGTTGTTGCCCTGGTGGCTGACGCCGACGTTGGTGTACTTGCGCACTTCCATGTAGCCGTCGGTGCCGAGAATGAAGAGACGGCCGTCGCCCCAGGTTCCAAGGCCGTCCGGCGTGAACCAGTCGAGGCGCACATAACCAAAGCCGCGGTTGCCGCGCAGAACCATGTCGCCAAAGTCCTGAAAGCGCGGGTGCTGGGGATGGCGAATGTTCGCGATCTGCGACTCCACGACTTCCGCCTCGGTGCAGCCGGTGTAGAAAAGGAACTGATCCACCTGATGCGAACCGATGTCGCATAGGATTCCGCCATATTGATCAGGATTCCAGAACCAGTCGGGCCGTCCTCCGCCTCCGCCCGCGTCCCCCGCATGCTGAAAAATCTGGTGCGGAGCAATATTGATGGTCTGGATCACCTTTCCGATCACGCCCTGGCGCACGAGTTCGCCTGCATAGACGGCGGCCTTCACTTCAAGCAGCTCACTGTACATGATCGCGTAGATGCGCTTGGTTTCGGCAATGGTTTTGCGCACCTCGGCCAGTTGCTCGAGCGTCGTCAGTCCGGGTTTGTCTGAGAGAAAATCCTTGCTGCGTTTCATTGCGCGGACGGCAAGCGGGCCACGTTCGCTGGCGACTTGCGAGGTGAGAACGAGCTGGACGGAAGGATCGTCGAGAATCTCGTCCTGCGTGGCGACCATCTTGACATCGGGATACCGCTTGCGAAAGGCCGCGAGTTTGTCCGCTTCGCCGCCCCACGCGGCCACCAGTTCGCCGCCGCCACGCTGGACAGCGCCGATCATTCCATTGATGTGGTCGTGGCTCATGCCGCACACGGCAAACTTGATGTGATACTTAGGCGCGGCTTCGGACTCGCCGGGGGTTTGCGCGGGCACGACGGCATCCTCCACGATGCGCGCTGCGCCGCCGCCGAAGGCTATTGCGTTCTCCGGGAGGCCGGCCATCATTGCCGCTGATCCCAGCGACCCCAGCAGTCCAGCTTGCTTCAAGAACTCTCTCCGTTGCGTGAAACTCGTTGCCATCTCTCCTCCGCATGTCTCCGGATGGATTGCCCGATTCCCGGAGCGATTTTCGCCGGCCTTGCGGTTGGAGAGTTCCACATTCTGGGTCCCCTGCGGCCGCCGGTGCGCTTGCGCTCATCCATCATAGTCGCGTTGATGAGCGGGAGGGAACTGCCGAAGACGTAGTAACCCGGCGGCCTAAGACAACCGTGCTTGCCCCGCAGCGCGCAGATTCCAGGGCGAGATGGAATGACACGACAACGCGCTCTGCGAAAATAGACTTTCATGCTCACGCTTCAACATGCCGGCAAACGGTTCGGACCGCGGGTTCTGTTTCTCGAGGCCAACTGGCTGATCCGCAACGACGAGAAAACGGCGCTGGTAGGGGCCAACGGCACAGGCAAATCCACGCTGATGAAAGTCCTGGCCGATCTGGAATCGCTGGACTACGGCGGGCTTGAAAAAACGCGCGGGATCAGCATCGGCTATTTGCCGCAGGAGGGGCTGCAACTCGCGGGCCGGACGGTTTTCGAGGAATGCCTGACTGTCTTCGACGAACTCCACGAGATGGAGCGCGAGATTGAGCAGTTGGCCGGGCAGTTGGCGGAGCTCGATCACGAAGGCGCCGAATACCAATCGGCTGCGGAGAGGTACTCGCTGCTGCAGGACCGCTTTCACGCACTCGATGGCTACGCGCTCGATGCGCAGGTAGGCAACGTGCTGACGGGACTTGGACTCGGCAAGGAGGATTGGGTGCGGCAGACGGATGAGTTCAGCGGCGGATGGCAGATGCGCATCGCGCTGGCCAAGCTGCTGCTGGCCAAGCCTAATCTTCTGCTTTTGGATGAGCCCACAAATCATCTGGACCTTGAGACGCGCAACTGGCTCGAGGACTACCTCGGGACTTATCCATTCGGCTACATTCTCATCTCGCACGACCGCTATTTTCTCGACGTGACGATCGACCGCACCGTGGAGATCTGGAACAAGCGGCTGACGATTTATCAAGGCAATTACACGAAATATTTAAAGCAGAAGGACGAGCGGCGCGAACAACTCATGGCCGCATACCGCAACCAGAAGGAACGCATCGAGCATCTTGAGGCTTTCATTAGTCGGTTCAGGTATCAGGCCACGAAGGCCAAACAGGTGCAGTCGCGGGTCAAGGAGCTGGAAAAGATCGAACGCATCGAGGTGCCCGAAGAAGAGCCGGTCATCCACTTCAAATTCCCGCAGCCACCGCCTTCGGGCCGCATCGTGGCTGAAGCCGAGGGGCTGGGGAAGAGCTACGGGCCCAAGCACGTGTTCAGCAGAGCCAGTTTCAACCTCTCACGCGGTGACCGCGTGGCGCTGGTGGGTGTGAATGGAGCGGGCAAATCCACGCTGATCAAGCTGCTTACGGGTGAAGAATCGCCAACCGCGGGTTCGATTCGCCTGGGCCACAATGTCGTGGCCGAATACTTTGCGCAGGATCAGTACAAGGTGCTCGACCCTGAAGCGCGCATGCTCGATGACATCAACCGGTCAGCCGTGCGCATTCCGGAGGTTCAGCTGCGCTCGCTGCTGGGATGTTTTCTCTTTTCCGGTGACGACGTCTTCAAGCCGCTGGGCGTGCTCTCAGGCGGCGAGCGGAACCGATACGCGCTGGCGCGGATCCTTGTGTCGCCGGCAAACTTCCTGCTTCTCGACGAGCCCACCAACCACCTGGACATGCGCGCCAAGGATGTGCTGCTTGAAGCACTGGCCAACTACGGCGGTACGGTGGTCTTCGTCTCGCACGATCGCTACTTCATCGATCGGCTGGCGACGCGGGTGCTTGAAATCGAAGGCGGCGCGGTGACGGCGTACGAAGGCAACTACGAAGACTATCTACGACGGAAATCAGCGCTGGCTGCGCCCGTGGCCGCTGAGACGCCGGCACGCCAGTCCGAAAAACCTGCGTCGATTGGAACCACGATCATCATAGAAGGCGGCTACGAGGGGTTCGACGACGCGCCGTCGACACATGTCCCCCGTGCTCGCCGGCTGAATCCGATCAAGCAAAAGCAGATGCAGGATCGCTGCCGATTCCTTGAAGAAGAAGTCCCGCGCATTGAGAGCGGCGTTGCGCACACCGAAGAGCAGTTGGGGATCTACGTCTCGGCTGCCGAAACTGAGCGTCTCACTAAGCTGGCTGAGGAGCTTCGCGGGCAGTTGACGGCGCTGACCGCGGAGTGGGAAGAACTGACGGCGGAGTTGGAAAGCATATGAGTTGGATCGCAGACGGTATTTCCGGGCCGGAGCTGGACTATCCCTTTTGTTCACTCGCGGGAGGTCATCGGGGTTGGTAGCCCTGCCAAATATACTGCAGGGCCTCGGGCAGCGTTTGTTGCTGCACACCACGGTCTACATGGCTGGCGTTGCGGGCAAAGACAAACTGGTAAGGATAGTGCTTTGCGTCGAGCGCTTTGGCCATGCGCTCATTGGCCAATACCCAGTCGTGCATGTTGTCGCGCATCACATTGGGGTTGAACAGGTCCCGGTCGCCTACTTCCAGCCACAACCGCAGTGGTTTGCGCCGACTATCCGGGATGAGCCGCTCGTGGAACTGCCAGGCGCCGTGAGGCGAGCGCGGGTTCCACGGCCATTGCTGGTTGACAAATGTGCCTGAGTAAACCAGGACACGGTGGTACCACTCCGGATGAAACCATGCCATGATGAGCGCGCAGGAGCCGCCGGAACTCGCGCCCATAGTGACGCGCCCATTGGGATCGTGGGTGAGCCGCACATGGGCGTGGCTTTCGACCGCCGGCAAGACTTCGTGCTCGACAAACTCAGCGTAGCGGCCAGACATGGTGTCATATTCGAGGCCGCGCTCGCTGCCTTGTGCGTCGCCTCCTCCGTTACCGATGGAGACGGCGACGATGGGCGGCAGCTTGTGCTCGGCAATCAGTTCGTCGAGTGCTGCGAAGAGACGGAGATCCGGTCCGTCGGCGCCCACAATGAAGGGCGCTTCGCTGCCGGGGATGTACCCTTTCGGCACATAAACGGCCACCTTGCGAACATAAGGCGCCGGATGAGTCTTTACACCGAGAAGCCGTGCGGGATTCGCCAGATCGGGCGTCCCGAGGGAGTCGCTGGTCCGGGCGATTCCAGGAAAATACTTGCTTTCGCTAGAACTCATTGTGAATGCGACAACCGTGCCGTCCAGCGCGCGAGCCGGATCGGCGAGCTCGGGCGCAGGAGTGTGGGTTGGACCGATGATGAAGTTGCCGTTCTGGTTCGGATCAGGAACAGCGCCGTCCGGCAACTCGGTTGCCGTGACAAACCCCGGCGCGTGCGGATCGCGCGTGGGCATCGGCGGTCGCACGGCTCGCGGAGCAGTCGGCGCGGTCGGTGGCGCGCCGGTGTTCTGACCATACGCGGATTGCATTGCGGCAACAGATGCAAGGCAGGCAAAGGCGATGGGAAAGATGCGACCAGCAAATGGCATGCAGCCATTGTGGGCCATCGGCTCTGGATGGTGGAAGCATAATCTTCGAGGGGGCCCGGTCCTGTCTCCGTCGTGCATAATCGAAATACGATGGCTCTTTTGTGGAATCCCGAGAGCTGGGCCCAGAGGTTGGCCGAGCTTGAGGCGCAGACTGGCGACCTGAAGGAGGCTCCGCTGCGCCGCGACGTGCGGTCGCTGGGGACGCTGCTGGGCGTGGTGTTGCGCGAGCAGGCCGGCCATGAGCTCTTTGCACAGGTCGAGGCGCTGCGGCAGGGAACGATTCGCCGCCGCGACGCCGACGCTCACGGAAAATCCGAGGACGCTGCGCGCCAGGACTCCGCTGCGATGGCGCTGGTGCACTCGATGCCCGTGGAGCGCGCGATTTTGCTGACGCGGGCATTTGCATTCTATTTCGAACTCATCAATTTGGCGGAAACGAACCATCGTAAGCGGCGCCGCGTGGCGCTGCGCCTGAGCGGCCAGGCCGGGCGGCAGCGCGGGTCGCTCGCGGGCACGCTTAGCGAGATGCGCCGCGTAGGCATCGGCGCGGAAGAGGCACTGAACTGGCTGCGGCGCGTGCTCATTGTGCCGGTCTTCACGGCGCACCCCACTGAGGCGGCTCGGCGCACCGTGATGTTCAAGCGGCGGCGCATCGGCGAGTTCCTTGAGGCGCTCGATCGCATTCCGCTGCCCGCGCAGGACATGGCGCGGCTCGAGGAGCTGGTGTTGGCCGAGATTACAGGCCTCTGGCAAACCGACGAAGTACGCTCGCGCCGGCCGACAGTTTACGACGAAGTGAAGATGGGCCTCGACTACTACGACGTTTCCATTTTCGAGACGCTGCCTGAGCTCTATCGCGAGATTTCAGCGGCTTTGAGATCGGCATACGATCTGGAGATCGAGCCGCTGGAGCTGCCGCTGGTTTTGCGCTTCGGCTCGTGGATCGGCGGCGACCGCGACGGCAATCCATTTGTTACGCCCGAATTGACGCGCGCGGCCTTGCAGCTTGCTCGTGGGCATTTGCTGCTCTACTACCAGCGCCGGCTCGACGGAATCATCGATTTGCTCACTACGAGTGCGCAACAGCGGGAAGTGAGCGAGGCGCTGCTCGAGCGCCTGCGCGCTTATGTGGCGCAGGTGCATACGCCAGAGGCGCAGGTTTTCGGCTCGCAATACGAATTCGAGTATTACCGCCGCTTCGTCATCTGCCTGAAGGCGCGCATCCAGCGCACGCTGGAGAGGGCAAGTGAGGGGATGGGTTCTGACGGCGGGCTGCCCGTGACTCCTTTCACGCTGGCGCGCGGCCACGACAAACTGACCCAGGCACTGCCCGCTTACTGCTCGGTTCAGGACTTTATCGACGACCTGGAAACGCTGCGCGCATCGCTGGCCGAGCATGAAGGCATCCGAATCGCGCGCACGCTGATCGATCCGCTCATCCTCCAGGTGCGCACATTCGGCCTCCATCTGCATACGCTCGACATCCGGCAACATGCGCGGGTTCACGCTGTTGCATTACGCGAGGCCATCAGCGACACCGTTGCGCCGTCGCTTCAAGGTGGACTGTCGCAGGAAACGGCGAGCGTGCTGGAGACGTTTCGCGTGGTGGCCGAAGTAAAAGGGGGCTGCTCGCCGGAGGCGGTTCGCCAGTATGTGATCAGCGGGGCGTCTTCGGTAGAGGATGTGCTGGCCGTGATTCGCCTGGCGCGACTTGGCGGCGTAGCGGTCGAAGGTGCCGGAGAGGAGCCAGGCCGCGATCCCGGGTTGATGCCGGTGCCGCTGTTCGAATCCATCGAAGATCTGAGGAATGCGCCGCAAATTTGCCGCGAGCTGTGGAGCCGTGCCGACTACCGCCGGCTGCTTGAGTCGTGGGGTAATTGGCAGGAGATCATGCTCGGCTACTCCGACTCGAACAAGGATGGCGGCATGCTGACCTCGACGTGGGAGATTTTCCGTGCGCATCGCGATCTGCACGTAGTGGCGCGCGAGGCAGGCCTCAAGCTGCGCATCTTCCATGGCCGCGGCGGCACGGTGGGCCGCGGCGGAGGGCCAACGCATCGCGCCATCTTCGCCCAGCCGTTCGACTCCTTCGATGGCCAGTTGCGGCTGACGGAACAGGGCGAAGTGCTCAACTTCAAATACGCCGACGAGGTTCTGGCCGAGCGCAATCTGGAGCTGATGATTGCCGCGTCGCTCGATGCGCTGGCGCGCCCCAACGCGCGCGATCCTGAAGGCCACTTCACCGGCGTGCTCAAGCCGGAGTGGGAGTCCGCGCTCGACGAACTGTCGAGCCTGGCTTACGACTCGTACCGCGAATACATTCTTGACGACCCGGGCGTGGTCACCTACTTCGAGCAGAGCACGCCGGTAGGCGAATTGGAGAACGCGAAGATCGGTTCGCGCCCGGCGCGCCGCAACGATTCACCCAAACTGTCGGATTTGCGCGCCATCCCCTGGGTTTTCGGCTGGACGCAATCGCGGCTGCTGGTGCCGGCGTGGTTCGGCGTGGGATCTGCCATCGACCAGTTTCTCGCGCGGCCGGGCGCGCTCGAACTCCTGCAAACCATGGCTAAGGAATTCCCGCTTTTCATCGATTTGTTCCGTAACGTCGAAATGGCATTGGGCAAAGCCGATTTGGGTACGGCGCGGCTTTACTCCACGCTGGTCAAGGATGAGAAATTGCGTGAGCGCATCTACGATATGTTCGAAGCCGAGTTTCATCGTTCTGTGCGCGCAGTACTCGCGGTCACGCGCCAGAAGGAACTGCTTGAGAGTAACCAGGTGCTGGCTCATTCGATCAAGCTGCGCAATCCCTACGTCGATCCCATGCATTTGATTCAGGTGGATATGCTGCGCCGGAAGCGCGCCGGCGAAAATACGCCCCACGTCAATCGCGCCATCGCCGCGACGATCAACGGAATATCGGCGGGCTTGCGCAATACCGGCTGAGTCCGATTTTTTGTTGGCCGGGAGGTGGCGGGGCTGAGAGCAATAGGTCTTGCCATACCGGGCGCGTTGGGTCTAGGCTATGTACATGCATCGATGTCGCTAACACCGTCCCTGGTGCCAGCTCCGATGCCGAAGTGCGCTTGATGGCGCGCGATTTTTCCCTCCAGACAAGCTGCACCGTTCCCCAAGAGTCCGTTCCACAAGCAATCCGGGTCCATAGCCCCGGGAAAAGGAGATCATTATGGCGCGCATTGCCGCGAATGTTACTGAACTGATTGGCCGCACTCCATTGGTGCGGTTGAACCGTGTGGCAGCGGGATTGCCCGCTACCGTCGTCGCCAAGCTGGAAAGCCAGAACCCCGCGTCGAGCGTGAAGGACCGCATCGGGTTCGCCATGATCGACGCCGCCGAGAAGGCCGGCAAGATCAAGCCCGGTGTCACCACGCTGATCGAGGCAACCAGCGGCAATACCGGCATCGCGCTGGCGTTTGTGGCCGCAGTCAAGGGCTACAAGATCATCCTGACGATGCCCGAGACCATGAGCCTGGAGCGGCGCGTAGCGTTGCTGGCTTATGGCGCGGAAATTGTACTCACTCCGGGCCCCAACGGGATGAAGGGCGCGATCGCCAAGGCCAACGAAATTCTCGAGAAGACGCCCAACGGCTACATCCTTCAGCAATTCGACAATCCGGCCAACCCGGCTATTCACCTGAAGACGACCGGCCCCGAGATTTGGGACGACACGGACGGCAAAGTCGACATTCTGATTTCCGGCGTAGGAACCGGCGGCACGATCACCGGCGTGGCCAACTACATCAAGCCCAAGAAGTCTTCGTTCAAAGCCATCGCCATCGAGCCGTCTGACAGCGCCGTACTCTCGGGCGGAAAGCCCGGTCCACACAAAATTCAAGGTCTGGGCGCTGGGTTTATTCCGAGCATTCTCGACACTAAGCTGATTGACGAAGTGGTCCAGGTGACCAACGACGAGTCAGTAGAGATGGCGCGGCGGCTGGCCAAGGAAGAGGGGCTCTTCGTCGGTATCAGTTCCGGCGCCGCAGCCGCGGCGGCACTGAAAGTGGCTGCACGGCCCGAGAATGCAGGCAAGCTGATCGTGGTTGTGTTGCCCGACTTTGGCGAGCGCTATCTGTCGAGCATCCTGTTTGAGCCGCTGCGCCAGCAGGCATTGGCGTTGCAGCCCGAGCCGATCGCGGTAACGGCGTAAAAAGGCAGGGACTAGAGACTAGGGACTCGGGGACTGAGGGACGAAGGGCAGGCGATGTTGAACGGACTTCCTACCCTTACGTCCCTGGTTTCTATTTGCGTTGAGAGTTATGGCAGTTTTTGGCCGAATGCGCGATGAAATCAGCTCCATCATGGAGCGCGATCCGGCTGCGCGCACGCGGCTAGAGGTTCTGCTCTGCTACCCAGGCCTCTGGGCGGTGTGGATTTATCGCGTCTCGCACTGGCTCTGGCGGCACCACATGCGTTTGCTCGCGCGCGTGCTCTCGCAGGTGGCCCGCTTCTACACCGGCGTGGACATTCATCCAGGCGCGCTGATCGGCGCGCGCTTGTTTATCGATCACGCAACGGGAGTTGTGATCGGCGAGACGGCCATCGTGGGCAGCGACGTGACCATGTACCAGGGGGTAACACTGGGCGGCACAGGCAAAGGCCACGGCAAGCGCCATCCTACGATTTGCGATCGAGTCTTCATCGGCAACAACGCCAACATCCTGGGCAACCTGACCGTGGGCGAAAATTCGCGCGTGGGCGCAGGCTCCGTTGTCCTCTCCGATGTGCCGCCGAACTCGACCGTCGTCGGCGTTCCGGCTCACATCGTCTATCGCAATGGCGAGCGCGTGCTCCTCACCGACCCGCACGACATCAAGGACCCGCTCTCCGACGCGCTGATCGCGCTCTCAGCACGCGTGGAGGAATTGGAAGAACGGCTGGGCGCCGAGCCATGCCCGCCCGATCCTTTTGCAGCCGAAGAGGCCGAGCGCACAGCCTATCGCGTGGAGCTGGAACGCATGCGGGTATACGTCACCATGGGTGAAGGCATCTAAGTCAGGGCTGCGCATTGCAAGCCGGGCTGTAACCTCTTATTCTGGGGGACGGGGCAAGTGAACGTTGCCGTGCTCTCCGGACTTGCTTTCTTTGCCAATCACCGCTCTACAGGAATTGCTCCGGCTTGATGGCCTCCTCACTCTCGTTTACGAAATTTGTCTGGAAGAACCTGCGGCGCCGACGGCTCAGAACTTTGCTGACCCTGGGCGGAATCAGCATGGCGGTGGGCGCGTTTGTTGGCCTGGTGGGCTTCTCCCGGTCATTCGAACAGCAATGGATCAAGATCTACTCCAGCAGCCGCACCGATATTGCGGTGATTCGCGGCACGTTTCTGAACACTTCACTGGATCAATCCGTTACCGGCAAGCTGATCGATATTCCCGTTGTGGCTCAAGCCGCGCCCGCGATCATCAATGAGATGGACCTGACCCCGGATGAGAATGCACTGGTTTACGGCTGGCTGGCGAGCGGATACCAGATCGACTCGTTGCAGATCCTCTCAGGAAGACGATTTCGCGACGGCCAACCGGAGGTGATGCTGGGCGATGTTCTGGCGCAAGGACTGAAGAAAAAGTCCGGCGACGCTCTGGAGATCGAGGGGACGCCGTTTACGGTAACGGGCGTATACCACGGCGGTTCGGCGCTCGAAGCCGACGCGGTGATCATGCCGCTCGACCAACTACAGCAGTTGAGCAGCGTGCAAGGCAAAGTGTCGACGATTGACGTGCGCCTGCGTCCGGCCCCGCAAGGCGAGGCATGGGATCACTATCTGAAGCGCGCGCAAGCGGAAATTGAGGCCGCACTGCCAGGACTGAAAGCAATTCCCGCAGCTGAGCGCGCCAGCGACAACCAATTCGTCAAACTTGCGCAGGCCTCCGCGTGGGGAACTTCAACGCTGGCGCTCATGATCGGCATTCTGGGGATTGCAAACACCATGGTGATGAGCGTCTTCGAGCGCACGCAGGAGATCGGCACCCTGCGTTCCATGGGATGGAAGAGGGGGCAAATACTGCTGCTCATTGAGTTTGAGGCGGCCATCCTCGGCCTGGGCGGTGGAGTCTTCGGTCTGCTACTGGGATGGATCTCTTTGCGTGTGCTTGCGAGCCTGCCACAAACCGCGACCTTCGTCTCATCTACCCTCGAGTGGCCGCTGCTTGTGCAGGCGATGGTGATCGCACTCATCGCGGGGCTGATTGCCGGCGCCGTTCCAGCCTGGCGCGCGGGGAAGCTATCTCCGGTGGATGCGCTTCGTCACGACTGACAATTGTAGAAAATTCTCAGGCGATCTTTTCCGAGAAACGTTCGCGCAGAACCCGCCTGAGAGCCTTGCCGTTGTGGTTCTGAGGCAAGCCTCCGGGATCGAGAATCCAGATGCGTCGCGGCGTTTTGTAAGCGGCGAGGTGGCTCCGGCACCAATCCATCAGGTCTGTTTCACCGGCGGGAGCGCCGGGAAGCAACTCCACTGCCACGGCGGGTACCTCGCCTTTCTCCTTGTGAGGCAGGCCGAAGGCAATGGCACGAGCCACAGCGGGATGAGCCAGTATCGTCTCCTCCAATTCGCGCACGTAAACCGAGTATCCGCCGGATTTAATCACATCTTTTATGCGCCCGACGATGCGGATCAGACCAAAGTGGTTCCGGGTGGCCAGATCTCCGGTGCGCAGCCACCCATCGCCTGTCAAAAGGCCATCGTTGCTTTCCTTGTCTTGCCAATAGTGCGGCGCAATGCCGCGCCGGCGAATTTGGCACTCGCCTGGTTGGCCCGTCCGAACGCGCCGGCCGTTTTCATCGGCGATGCGAACGCGAAACGGAGGAACGGGAAAACAAAGTTGGCCGCTGCCGGGGAAAAGCGACAATTCGACGCCCATCATGGCCAGTCCACCAAGCTCAACCATCCCATAACCATTCAGGATGATGGGAGGAATGCGCCGCCCGCCTGGCAGCCGAAGCAACGCTCCATATTCGCGCACGCGCAAACGAACGTCAGAGGGCAGGTAGTCGCTTGCAGAAAGCCACACGCGCAGGCTGGCAAGGCGGCTCGGATCGGGATTGCTGTTGACCACCCGGGCAAGCATCGCGGGTACGCCAACAAAGGCGGTTACGCGGAACCGCTCGACTAGATCCAGGGCATCTTCGACGTCGAAACGCTCGAGAAAGCATCCGCGGACTCCGACCATCAAACCGTAGAGGGCAATGCTGACGGCCATGATGTGCGACCACGGCAACGCAACCAGGGCGAGGTCTTTGTGCCCGAGAAAAGGCCCGGCAAATACCGTGGAGGATCGCGCGCCGAGAAGGGCACGGCTTGAAAGAGCCGCTCCCTTGGGAAACCCCGTGGTGCCGGAAGTGTGGAAGACCGCGACGGTCGCGGCAGGATCGATTGTGGCCGGGGGAAACGGCGCGCCACTGTCTTGAATGCGCACAAATCCGTCGAGAGTTTCCGGCTCATGATCCGCCTGGATCCAGGCGCGGACGTTCAGTTCGCTGCGGTCCTGTATGCTGCGCTCGAAGACCGTTTTGTCGGTGACAAGAATCTGGGTTCCGCTGTCGGCGAGGATGCGCTTCACTTCGCTGAGAGAGAGCTGCGGATTCAGCGGGACGGCGATGCCGCCGGCGCGGATGATGGCCAGGAACCAGTGGAAGCAGTGGTGATCGTTGGTGCAATAGATAGCAACCGGTTCGGCGGGACGCAGACCGATGGATCGGCGAAGGAAGCCATCGATCTCGCAGATTGCCGCGTGCAAATCAGAAAGCTGGAAGTTTCCAGTGACGCTCACCGAGACTTCGGAATCGCCCTTGCGCCGCAGCAGTTCGTCCACCAGGTTGGCGACGGTAATGCTTCGATCGCGAGCGAGCCGAATTTGGCGGAGGAGACTCATTGTGCCGGGACTTCCTTGCGTCCCCAATCGCTGGCCACGCAATAGTGCAGCAGGCGGTCGAGATACTCCATGACGGGCGGCGGGGTAATTCCCACGGGTCCCAGCAGGCGCTCGGCATTCGTGGTGTCGAACTGCATGCGCATGGTGAAGTAATCGCGGTAGGCGGCGCCGTCAACGAGCACGCGACGCTTCCGCCCCCAGAGCGCAAGAGACAGCAGCGGCCTGATGGCAGCAAAGAAGATCTTTGGATCGACATAGCGCGGCTCGCGAACTTTGAAGTACTCCGCTGCGCGCCTGGCGACGCGCTCGATCGTGGCGCTCCCTTTGGGCCCGGCGCATAAATGAACAGTGGCGCCCACAGCCCTTTCGTCGAACGCGAGCCGAACGACGGCCTTGGCCACATAATCGACCGGCACAATATCCAGCACTGCGTCGCGGAAACCTGGCACGGTGCGCCAGAGCCTTCTCGAGTAGATCTTGAGCGGCCAGTACAACATTTTGAAGCTGGAGGTGACGCCGGTCCGTGAATCTCCCACGATGATGCTTGGACGCAGAATTACGCAGGGAAGTGAGCCCATGCGCGAACGCACCAGCGCCTCGGCTTCGGCTTTGGTTTGCTCGTAGGTGTTGCGGAAACGCTGGCCCACGTCGAGCTCATCTTCGCGGATCAGTCCTTCGCGCTCTCCCGCCACGTATGCAGTACCGACGTAGGTAAAGCTCTTGAGCGATGGCATGGACGCGGCCAAGTCCAGCATCTTTCGCGTACCGTCTACATTCATGTGCCGGGCCTGTTCAAGCGAGTGGTCAAAGCGCACGGTCGCCGCGCAGTGAATCACCCGCGTCACATCCGCAGACAGATGCTCCAGTGTCGCAGTGTCCAAACCGCAGTTGGGCTCCATCACATCGCCGGGATAAACCAGCACGCGATGTGAGTCCGCCGCCTCGATGATCGATTCCATGCGTTGCGCAGGAGATTGGCCCGCCCTGGGGCGGATGAGCAGCGCTAGCCTGGCGTGTGGCTGACGCTGAAGCAGCTCACGGACCACCTGCGTGCCCAGAAAGCCCGTCGCGCCGGTCACCAGGATCAGTTCTTCTTGATTCATGTAGAAGGCAGCACCCGTGCGCGGTTCCCATCGAGACCGGCGCGATTTGACCGAGCGCGTTGCGGCGAGTGGAGAACCTTAGAAGATTATATTTGGAAATTGCTCGGTGCGTAAGTTTTGAGGCCATTTGGCGCGGCTTTCAGATGACGATTTGCCCATGGGGCCTCACTCACGACCCCAATGCGCGTCTGCCAGCTATCCGTCCTCCTCCCCGAAGATTCAAGGTGCTACATTGGATGGTTCCGGACTTTGATGCAAGGATTACCTCATTGCCCTGTTTTCGCGCGCTGCTGATGCTTGTTCTTGCGCTTTTATGCTCTGCCCGCGGTGTTGCGCAGGTGCAGGCCGCGCCCGTCCCCGATGAGATGCGAAACAGCTTCTTCGCGATTACGGCAAACAACCAGCGGGTTGATGTGGCCCACGCCGCTTCAAACTACGAATTTGTCAGCTTCGACACAAAGGGGCCCGCGGATATCTCGATAACCGCAGCCGACCCGCACTTCTGGGACAGCGGCGTCGACATCGAGCCATGGCGGCTGGGAATCCGACCGACGCACCCCGAAGGAGAACCGCAAACCATTCGCTTTCGGATCTCCGGACCGGCCAAGCTTTCTATCTCGCGGCCCGGGGACTTCCTGAACCGTGCGCGCCTGCTGTTTCTCTTTGCCGGCTCACCGCCTGCGCCGCCGCCGAGCGGACCGAACGTCACCATTGTGCCTGCGGGTGTGCATCGTCAGAGCCTCAATCCCAAGAGCGGCGACGCGATTTATCTTGAGCCGGGCGCTTTCGTCTTCGGCAGCCTGAACCTGTGGCAGGTGAGCAACGTGAAGGTGCTGGGCCGGGGAACGATCGTCTACGACGGGCCGCAGGACCCGAACGGCGACACGGGCTGGTTGCACCAACCCGATTGGCATTGCATCGTCGCCGATCAGGCGCACAACGTGGAGATCGACGGGCTCACCTGCATCATTCGCTCTCGGACCTGGTCGATCCAGATGAAGGATTCGACGGGATTCCGCATTGACGATTTGCGCGTGATCGCCGGCGACACGGGCAACGCCAACCAGGACGGCATGGATTGGCTGGGCGGCGGCGACACAGTCGTGAATCATTCCTTCTTCCGCGCCTCCGACGACGACTTGGCGGCGCTGGGCAATTGGGACGGCTATACCGAGGCAGCCCTCACAGCGCCCGGCGCCGAAGTCAGCAACATTCTGGTTGAGAACACAGAGTTCTCCACCAGCATCTCCAATGTGGTGCGGTTGGGATGGCCGCAAAAGACCTACAACCTGCACAACTTCACGCTGCGCGACTCCGACATTTTGCACGCGGGCATCGGGTCATGTGGGCAAACGTTTGGCCTGCTCGGTTTCTGGGGCGCGAATGGAGCGAGCGGTGACCATTCCGGAGTGACGTTCGAGAATCTTCTTCTCGACAACTGGTATTCGCTGGCGCAGATGGAGCAGGAGAAGCCCAGCCTGCACGGATTCGCGTTCCGCAACATCTGGGCGCTCGATCAGCCGCCGCTTGCAGAGTCAACGATGATCGGCGACGTGAGCGATGTGACCTTCGACAACGTGAAGTACGGGCAGACGCGCGTGACGAGCGACTCGCAGGTGCCATTGGCGGTTTCAGGCGGCGCGGCTCAGCCTACGTATGCGCCGGCGCCTGCGCTGGCGGCGGGTTTCACAGTCGATCCGGCGGTGATCGCGCCGAGGAAGAAAGTGACGCTCACCGCGCAGGACGTTCCAGGAGCGCAGTACACATGGCTTTTTGGCGATGGAAGCTCGGCGCATGGTCGCCGTGTGCGGCATCGCTTTCCTGACGCACTCGGGACAGAGCTCGACGGAAGGAATGGCGCGGGACGATTCCGTGTGCTGCTGCACGTGACAGATAGTTCCGGTCAGCAGGATTGGGCCGCGCAGGGCCTTGTGGCTATCGAGCAATGGCACGATGCGATCAAAGCGGCGGGATCGAACTCGCCGGGGCTCAGTTGGAAGATTTTTTCCGGCACATGGACCGAGCTGCCGGACTTGTCCGCTCTGCAACCTGCACTCACAGGCCAGTCAGACGATCTGACCGCCAGCGCGCAAGCGCTCAAGCAATATGCGACGACTTGGGACGGATTCATCAACATTCCCGTCGATGGCGGCTATACCTTTCATCTGATCGACCGCGATGGCGCGCGCGTGACGATCGATGGAATGGAAGTGGCGAAGACCGGTCCGCCGTTCGGGCTGGTCTGCGGCTCGCCCGGCAATGCGGTGCGCTACGATCGCGGGTCGCTGGGCCTGCGCGCCGGAATTCATGCGATTCACGTCGAGGCCCTGAACACGGCAAGCGCGGGCGCGCCGCGATTGATGTGGGAAGGCCCATCGACATCGCTCGCCGATGTGCCAGCGACGGCATTTTCGCATTAGCCACAGTTGGTAACCGACAATCCCGCACCCGGGAACCGAATCTCACTGAATGACCGCAATGAAGGCGAACAATGTTGACGTTCATATCAGCCCCCCAAGATCGCTGTTATGATGCATAAAATCCGCGGAATTTGTCGACGGTTTCGAGGTTGTTTTGCTGATTCTAAATAAGTTAGATGGCAAAATATACCCCAAGGGGGTATAACATTTTTTCTTTGATTAATTTCCTCCTTTCTTGAAGGTCTGAGATCGCCATTCCCACACCAAAGCCAAGCTCGGATCGACGCCCGGCAACAGGAGGCCGAGTACCTAGAAGCTGGTCTCCGTGCTGATTCTGGAACTAGTATGCGCCAGAAGGAGGAAATAATCGGCAAACTTGGCAGACGATTTTTGCGCCTTCTTTCCAGCGGTTTACGGGTGAAACGACCACCGGCATGGCTTGACTTTTCTTCAGCGATTCTGCGAGCCGCCGGTGGTATACAGGGGATGAGCGTTGGTCTCAAAAGAAACCATCGCGACTCAGTTTGCGTCTCCACTTCCCTCGCTGTCTACCAGCCAGAACCGGTCTCATAGACCGTCCTCGTCGACTCGCCGGAATCCTGGAACCCGCCTTGTTGCCAGGCCCCGGCGTTGCGCGCCAAGCAGCGGAGAGATTTGTGAAGCCGGCCGCAGTCATCGAACCTTTAAGCACGAAACTTCATATGAGGACAAACCATGCAGGTTCCGAATCAGGTGCAGGAACACATAGACACGATCGCCAAACATGAGCAGGAGTTTCTGGCGCGAAGATCGCCGGCAGAACGGCTGGGAGACTTGACGGCGGCCATCGTCGGCAATCTCGGCTATGTAGCCGCTCATCTCCTTATCTTCTTTTTCTGGATTCTCGCAAACACCTTACATTTGCCGCACATTCCGCACTTCGATCCGATGCCTTTCTCGCTTCTCGGAACCGTTGTTGCCATGGAGGCTATTCTTCTGGCCAGCCTCATCCTCATGAGGCAATCGCGACTGGCCCGCCGTGCCGATGAGCGGGAACATCTGGTGCTGCAAATCCTTCTCCTGACGGAAAAAGAGGTGACGGCGGTGATCGGCATGAACCAGCAAATTGCGAACAAGGTTGGATTGTCGAATATGGAAAATAGCAGGGAGATCGAACAACTCGGGCAGAATACTTCAATCGATGAAGTCGCTCAGGACATACAAAAAAGCCTGTCGGAGCATGCGTAGCAGGCGGAGTTGCCGGGCGGATCACCGAGAGTTTGGGTGGAGCTTTCTGCCGGATCGCGGTGAGATAGCGCCCCACGAAGCGGACATCACGCGCGAGGGCCGGCAGCAAGAGGGTTCAGGATCATTTTGCGGCTGCCTGACCTTGAAAATGCCGAGGAGAATACCAAGGCCGCCGGCTGAGATTTATCCGGCGGCCCTCATGGTTGGGGGAGGGGTGGGTTACGGGATGCGGATGACGGTGCGGATCTGGAAGTTCGAGATGTTGGCTAAAACGTAGTAGCCATCCACCATGCGCCATTCGTAACCCCGAGGCGGGGCGGCCAAATGGTACTGGTGGTAGTCGACTTTATCGCCGCGATTCCAGTCATCATCCTTGATGTGTCCGCCCTTCCTCCAATCGCTGTGCTCCACATAAGAATGGTTGTCATGATGATCCTGGGCGGTCGTGTGGTCGTCATGATGGTCGTCCTGGGCGAGGGCGACGCCTCCCATAAGACTCGAGGAAAGGAACGCAAGCGCTAAAACGGTGTGCAGCTTTTTCATGGGGTAAACCTCCCTGACTACGATGCCGCGGGGACAGGGAGCGTTGTGTGTGTTTCAGGCAGATTTTCGGCATTTTCACATCGAGCCGCCAAAGCGCTGTGATCAGGGCAGTTGCGTCGCGTCCCACCCGCCGCCGAGGGCGCGCACCAGGCTTACGCTGGCCGCAAACTGCCGGCTCACGATATTGATGGCGGTGACCTGGTTCTGCAGGAGGGTCTGCTCGGCGGTAAGCACTTCGAGATAGCTGGTGGCGCCGCCTTTGTAGCGCGTGCTGGACAGATCGAAGGAGCGCTGGGCGGAGTCGACAGCACCTTGCTCGGTTGCCGCTTCCCGCTCCAGAATGCGCAGCGCGGAGAGCTGGTCTTCAACATCGTCGAAGGCTTGAAAGACCGAGTTGCGATAGGCGTCGGCCTGAGCTTCATAATTGTGCCGGGCGACATCGGTGAGTGCGTGGCGCTGTCCCGCATCGAAAAGGAGCTCCGTGGCCTGCGCGCCCAGGCTCCAAAGCGAGCTCGGACCCTGAATCCATGTGCCGGGGTTAGTACTTTCAAAGCCGCCCGACCCGCCCAGCGTGATGGTGGGATAAAACGCGGCGATGTTAATGCCGATTTGCTCGTTGGAAGCGGCCGCGAGTCGCTCGGCCTGGGCAATGTCTGGCCGGCGCTCGAGCAGCTGCGAGGGCACGCCTAGCGGGACTTGCGGCAACTTGAGATCGAGCGGCGACGGCGGGATGCTGAAGTCCGGCAGGTTGTCGTTGGCGAGAGTGCCGATGGCATGCTCGTATTGCGCGCGCGCCACGCCAAGGTCGACAAGCTGCGCGCGAACGGTTTCAAGCTGCGTTTGGGCCTGCGCGACGTCCACCTCGGTGGCCACGCCACCGGAAAAGCGCCGTTTCGTCAGATTGAGCTGGTGATCGAGATCGGTGACCGTGTCGGTCAAGAGCTGGATCTGAGAATCGAGCCCGCGGAGCGCGAAATAGTCGGTGGCCATCTCGGCATGGAGTGTGAGAGCCACGTTGGCCTCGTCGGCGGCGCTGGCTTGCGCGTTGGCGCGAGCCTCTTCCACGGTGCGGCGAATGCGGCCCCAGAAGTCTGGCTCCCAACTAGCCTGGCCGGCGATGACGAAGTCGCCGTAGGTGGTAACGCCGCCAGGTGTGGCGAGAGGACGATTTGCCGAAACGCGATCGCGGCTGATGGAAGGGCCCGCCGACAGCGTGGGATAAAGATCGGCGCGTGCGGCTCGCACCTGGGCTTCCGCGGCCAGATAAAGCTCCATTTGCTGGCGGAGCTGCACGTTGCTGGAATCGATGCGCTCTTCAAGATTGTTCAACTGGGGGTCCTGGTAGATCTCCCACCATTTGCCCTTCAACATTCCGTCGGAGGGATTCGCGGGCTGCCATGCGCCGCCCTGCGGGTTGGGCGGAGGGACGACGACGGTTGTCGCGCCGGTCTCTTTGTAGGCGGCGGGCGCGGTGTAGCCGGGACGGTTGTAATTGGGGCCGACGGGCTTGCAGCCGGAGAGAAGGAGACAGAGAACGAGGGAGCTAGGGAACAAGAGACCCGGCCGGGGAATTGCGCGCAGCGATTGTGCACGATTTTTTGGCGACTGCTTCGCCATGGTCACAAGCCTCCCGCACCAAACGCACTGCCCTGGGACGACTCCACGGTCACTTTTTCTCCGTCGATCAGCGAGTCCGGTGGGTCCTGGACGATTTTGTCGTTGGGACTCAGGCCGCTAATAATCTGCACGGTGGCGCCGTCGTCTTCGCCGATCACTACCGGAAGAAGATGTGCGACAGTTCCCGCACTGCCCTGGATCACGGTTGCTACCTGCAACCCTTCGCGCCGGAAGATCAGCGCCGACTCGGGCACAATGTAGGTTGCCGCGGCAGACGCGGCCTTGAAATGAACCTGCGCCAGGGACCCCGGCATAAGCTGGCCGCCGCGGTTGTCCACATCTACCTCTACCAGCAGCGTGCGGCTCACGGGATCGATAGCGTCGGCAGTGCGGACGAGGGTGCCTTGGAACGTCTTGCCGGCGTACTCGGGAAAAGTGAGATCGACCTTCATTCCGCGCTTCATGGTTTGCGAGAAGAGCTGCGGCACATTGGTGTAGACGCGCAACGTCTGGAGGGCCTGCATGTGAAAGAGCTCCGTGCCGCCGCCCTGGCCGGAGCCGGAGTTAATGAGCTGGCCGGTGTCAATCTCGCGCGCCGTTACAACGCCGTCGAAGGGGGCATAGATCTTCTCGAACGATTGCAATTCAACGAGGCGCTGCAGGTTTGCCTGGGCAGACTTGACGGCCGATGCTGTGGCAACGGCCTGGTTCACAAACGTGTCGGTGTCCTGCTGTGAGACGGCGTTGGATTTGACCAGACCTGAGTAGCGATCCGCCTCGATGCGCGCATTGTTGGCGGTGGCCTCGGCCGTGGCCAGATCCGACTCGGCCTGCGCCACCTGTTTGTCGAGTTCGGGCGTGGAGATCGCGGCGAGCAGTGTACCCTTCTTCACTTGCGCGCCGATGTCCGCGTACCAGTGTTCGAGGTAGCCGTCGGTGCGGGCGTAGATGGGCGAATCGGTATACGCAGTCACGTTCCCGGGAAGGACAAGCGTCTCTATCGGCGCGCCGGCTTTTGCGGGAGCGATGTCGACCGTAGGCGCGGCCAGCGCGTCGGTACGCTGGGCAAGAACGGTGTCGGCGTGAAGCCGACGAAGGATGCCCACGGCAGCGAGCACGATCAGAATGAGCAGGACCACGGCCACGCCCACGAGGGCCTTGCGCGGCGATAGAGGAGATGCCTCGGGAGCGGTTTCGTGGCTGGCCGCGGCGGATTGTGAATGTGCATTCGGTTCCTGATTCATAAGCACCTACTCCGGTCTGGCGTCGAACTCATCAAAGCGAGCGGCGTCGGATTCGTCGTCGCGTTCGCGCTGCCGCTCAATGCGGCCGTGAATGAAGGAGAAGAAAGCTGGCACAAAGAACAACGTGGCCACTGTGGCCAGCAGCAGACCGCCGATGACGGCGCGTCCCAGCGGTGCGTTCTGTTCGCCGCCGTCGCCCAACCCCAGCGCCATGGGCACCATGCCGATGATCATGGCCAGCGCGGTCATCAGCACCGGGCGCAAGCGGACAAAGCCTGCGTTCAGCGCGGCGCGCCGCGCATCGCCCACGAGGATTTCCATCTGCTCGCGCGCAAAGCTCACCACGAGAATGGAGTTGGCGGTGGCCACGCCCATGCACATGATGGCTCCGGTGAGCGCGGGTACGCTGAGCCGAGTCCCAGTGAGAAAAAGAAACCATACGATTCCCGCCAGCGCGGCAGTCAAGGCCGAGATGATGAGAAACGGATCGAGCCACGACTGGAAGTTGACCACGATGAGCAGATAGACAAGCAGGATGGAGAAGGCGAGGCCGCTCAACAGACCGAGATACGACCGGTACATTGTTTCGCTCTGGCCGCGAAGGATGAAGTGCGAGCCTCGGGGCAGGTCCTTCTGGTGCGCGTCGACGATCTTCTGCATGGCCCGCGTTACGCTGCCCAGGTCGGTGCCTTCCACATTCGTGTAAATGTCGATCACGGGCTGCACATCGTAATGGCTGATCGTACCCTGCTCTGCGCCGGGGACGATGGAGGCGAGGTTGCTCAGCACCTGTACCGGTTTGGGTGCGCCCGGTGCGGCGGTCGCGGCTCCGGATGTCTGGTCAGGAGCAAAGCTGCCCAGCGGCGCGGCGCCTGGTGCGCCTGTCGAAGTGCTGGCCGAAGGCTGCGTCATCGCCGCGTTGGTTGCCGAGCTGGTGATGGGCAGACTTTCAAGTTCCGACATCGTGTCCATCCGGTATTGCGGCGCCTGGATGGCAATGTTGTACGAAACGCCGTTGCGCGGATCGAGATAGAAGTTCGGGCTGGTCTGGAAGCTGCCGCTGAGCGCCACCAGCATACTTTGGGCAACGTTCTGCTGCGTCAAGCCGGTTGCCTCTGCGCGGGTGCGATCAACGTTTACAGTGAAGTTGGGATAGTTGAACGGTTGCTGGATGCGTACGTCGGTCGCTCCGCGAACGTAGCGAATCTCATTGAGCATGCGATCGGCCAGTGCTCGATTGGCATAGAGATCGGGGCCGACGATCTGAACATCAATCGGCGATGCCAGCCCGAAATTGAGAATCTGCGTGACGATGTCCACGGGAACCACGTAGAAGGTGACACCTGGGTATTCGCGGGCCAGCACCTCGCGCAGATGCTCGACGTACATCTCGCTGGGATGATGATCGCGGGTCAATTGGACCTGAATGTCGGCATCGGACGGTCCCACTGGCGCCGAGGTGGAGTAGGAGAGATTCAGCGATGAATAGGGCAGGCCGATGTTGTCGAGGATCGTAACCAACTCGCGCGAGGGAATCTCCCGGCGGATGGTTCCCTCGATGTGGTCGCAGAGAGCGGCGGTTTCCTCGATGCGCGTGCCGGAGTGCGCGCGCACGTGAATTATGAACTGGCCGGAGTCAACGGAGGGGAAGAAATCCTGCCCGAGGAACGGCGTGAGCCCCAGTGAGGCGAGGGCAAAGGCCAGGAAGACAATCAGGAAGGCGCCCGCGTGATCGACGCACAGGGTGAGCAGGCTCAGATAGCCGCGGCGAAAGCGGTCGAATGCTCGTTCGAAGCCGTGTTGAAAACGCGTGAACGGGTTACGACTGGCCTGTTTTCTCGCCTCCTGCGCATCGTCATGCTCCTTGAGCAGGTGCTTGGCCATGGTGGGCACGAGGGTGCGCGAAAGGAAGTAGCTGGCGAGCATGGCGAAGACCACAGCCTCGGCCATGGGCACAAACAGATAACGGGCGACGCCATTGAGGAAGAACATCGGCACAAAAACGATGCAGATGGCGAGGGTGGAGACGAGGGCGGGAGTCGCGATCTGCGCGGAACCTTCAATGATGGCCGCTTCCAACTCGCGTCCTGTCTCAAGAAAGCGGTTGATGTTTTCGATTGCGACGGTGGCGTCGTCGACCAGGATGCCGACGGCAAGCGCCATGCCGCCCAGGGTCATGATGTTGATGGTTTCGTGCAGCGCGCCGAGGAGAATCAGGGAACAGAGAATCGAGAGCGGAATGGAAACAGCGATGATGATGGTGGAACGAAAGCTGCCCAGGAAAACCAGAATCATGATCGCGGTGAGGCAGGCCGCGATGATCGCCTCGCGAACTACGCCGCTGATCGCGCTGCGCACAAAGATCGACTGATCGGCGAGGGCGACGATCTTGAGCTGCGGCGGCAGTTGGCCCTTCAAACTCGGGCTGGAGATGATGTCCCGCACGTCCCTGATGATGTCGAGCGTTGAGGCCGAACCGGTCTTCATGACGTTCATCATGATGGCGCGGTGGCCGTCCACGCGGACGATGTTGGTTTGCGGCGGACTGCCGTCGCGAACATGCGCGACATCGCGGATATAGACCGTGGCCCCGTTCACGGTCTTGATGGGCATGTTGTTCAGGGCATCGAGAACCGTGGGCGCGGAGTTGGTCTCCACCTGGTACTCAAAGCGGTCGAGCTTGATGGTGCCCGACGGAGCGATGACGTTCTGCGCAGCGATGGCGTTCACCACATCGGTCGGGGATAGCCCCTTGGCCTCCAGGGCGTTCAGGTCAAGATCGACCTGGATCTGGCGCTGCTTGCCGCCAAATGGGAATGGTGTCTGGGCGCCTTCGACGGTGGCTAGTTGGATACGGATGGTCTGCGTGGCAATGTCGTTCAGCTGCTGCTCGTTCAAGCCCGGGCCGGAGAGGCCGAGTTGCAGCACAGGTACGCTGGAAGCGTTGTATTGGATGATGAAGGGCGGCGTAGTCCCCGGCGGCAGGGAGCGAAGCTGGACCTGGCTGATGGAGGTTACCTGTGCGACGGCCTGGCCGATGTTGACCTGGGGATGGAAAAAGATTTTGATAATTCCCACGCCCACCAGCGACTGCGACTCGATGTGGTCGATGTCGTTGACCGTGGTGGTCATGCCGCGCTCGGCGTTGGTCACAATGCGATTGGCAATCTGATCCGCCGACAAACCGGAGAAGTTCCACACCACCGTGACCACCGGGATATCGATGTTGGGAAAGATGTCCGTAGGCATCGTTTCGATGCTGTAGGCGCCAAGAATCAAAATCAGCAGCGCGAAGACGACAAAAGTATATGGCCGCCGCAGCGCAAGCCGGACAATCCACATCATAGGGCTGGTATTCGCTCCTCGGCCGGCGATCTGGCGGTGCACGAGCCAATCAATGGCTTGCCATTAACTGCGGCCGCATAACGGGGCCGGTTATGAGCTTGATTGCGGTGCGCGCCGGCTCTCGGGCACCGTGCCGGAGCGCACCGAAGTGTAACTCCAGCTAGCGTTTCACTAGACATACTATGGTAGCTGATCGACGATGACGGTGATAACGAGCACGGGGAGCCTGTCGCTCGAACGGAGTCCCACCTCATATAGGACGCTCGTTGGATCGATAAGGATTTGAACCTTGAAATCAGCCACATGATAGAGGCTGTCCTCATGGCGCGAAGCGCGTCTAAGGAGCATACCGTCAAGAGCACGACAGGCCGCCCGGGTCCGGTAAACTGTGAGATGGATTTCAAAAAAGGATTTAACTCTATCTCCGGCGGCGAGCGCGGCAGGAAACTTGTGAGCGGGACCGGACTTGACGGTTCCAGTTTGGCCCCCATGACGGGGACCTGTTGCCGGGGACCCCGGTAAGTTTGGGGAGGGTGGGCACGGTCCTGTAGAATCGATCTTTCCTGAAGGAACGATCAGAATCTCCGACGAAGGACCGGATATTCAGCGAATGAGGGTGTGCAAATTCTTCCTGTGAACCCGAACAATGGCAAGAAAGAGTATTTGTGCTCGCCGCAGGGCTCAGACCCGGTGAAGATCAGGCACACTTTCTTCGGCGCCGCTTCCGTTATCGGACGCGTGGCGCGCTTCCTCATTCTGGCGGTCCTGGTAGCAAGCGCCGTCGCAGCCATCGCGCAGACGTCCGACACGATCGATCAGATTCGCGTCATCGGCAACCGGCGCATTCCGAAGGAAACCATCCTGGCCCGAATGTTCACTCATCCGGGCGACACCTACGATCCGATCTCCATCGAGCGCGATTTCAACTCCCTCTGGAACACCGGCTACTTTGAGGATCTGCGCATCGAGCGCGAGGATTCAGAGAAGGGCATCATCCTCGATGTTTTTGTCCGCGAAAAACCAACGATTCGCGACATCATCTATAAGGGAAATAATTCGGTCACCAACTCCGACATCCTGGATGCCTTCAAAAAGGAAAAGGTAGGGCTGTCGGTGGAGAGCCAGTACGACCCCACCCGGATCCAGCACGCCGACAACGTCATCAAGGAACTGCTCGCTGCTCACGGCCACCAGTTTGCAACGGTCAAAACCGACGTCAAGACGGTTCCCCCGGCTTCGGTGCAGGTCACGTTCAACATCAAAGAAGGCCCGGTGGTGAAGGTGGGGAGGATCAGCTTCGTGGGCAATCAGCATTTGAGCGCCCTCGACCTGCGGCGCGCCATGAAGAACCTGAAGCCCATCGGCATTCCGTATTCCATTGTCTTCGAGGATTTGTTTCCCCAGACATACGATTCCTCGAAGCTCGAGGAAGATACTGAGCGGGTTCGCCAGGCCTACCGCGACAAGGGCTATGCCAATGCCGCCGTGGAGCAGCCCAAGACCCAGATTCGCGACGAGGGCGGCCTCAACTGGTTCACTTTCAGGCCGCGTACCGGCAAGCGCATTGACATCTCGATGACCATTGAAGAGGGCGGCCGCTACCGCCTTGGGACTATCACGTTCACGGGCAACAAGCAGATCAACAACCAGAAGGCGTTGCGTGGCACCTTTCCCATCAAGGACGGCGACTGGTTTAGCGCTACGGAAATCGCCAAGGGCCTCGACAACCTGAAGAAGGCCTACGGCGGCCTGGGCTACATCAATTTCGGCGCCATCCCCAAGATCACGTATGACGATCAGAAGAAGACCGTCTCTCTGAATATCGACATCGACGAGGGTAAGCAGTTTTTCGTCTCACGCATTGAGTTCACCGGCAACACCATCACTCGCGACAAAGTCATCCGCCGCGAACTGTTGCTTGACGAGGGTTCGGTTTACAACTCGCAACTGTGGGAGTACAGCCTGCTGCGACTCAATCAGCTCGAATATTTCGAGCCGTTGAAGGTGGATCAGGACTCCGAAGCCCACCAGGACCCGGATAACGGCACAGTCGAGTTGCTTTTGAAGGTGAAAGAGAAGGGCAAAAACTCCATCGGCCTCAATGGCGGCGTCAGCGGGCTCTCCGGCGCCTTCCTCGGACTGAATTACTCCACCAACAACTTTTTGGGATTGGGAGAAACACTCAGCTTGCAGGCCAACCTGGGCAGCGTCAGCCGGACATTCCTGTTTGGCTTCACGCAGCCATATTTCCGGAATCGCCCGATGAATATGGGATTCCAGATTTTCAACAACAAACAGGACTACAACGCAGCCAAGAACTATGAGGCCACAACCGGCGCCTCGGTCAATCTGTCCGCCGCGGAGAGGTCTCTGACGCAGAACTACAACGTGGGGTCCGACGGCCTCAATTTCTCTCTCAGCTATCCGTTGAGGAAACATGCCTTCCAGCGCGTGGGTATGACTTATTCGTGGACCAAATCCACAATCACCGCCTTCAGCACGGCGTCATCGACCTTTTTCCAGACCATCGCCTTCCGCTCCGGCGTGGAGGGATCGAATCCGCTGGCGGGAATCATCAACAGCAATCTCGCGCTGACCTACACCTACGACACGGTGAGCAACCCATACCGCCCGCGCGAGGGCAAGCAATACACGGTGTTTGTCCAGACGGCCGGCATCTGGGGCAGTGTCCGCTATGTCAACCCGGTGGTGGCATACAAACAGTTCCTTCCCATGCACTATCTGCGGTTTTCAAAGGAAGGGCGCAACGTGCTGGCCCTGCGCGCGCAGTTGGGCTATATCCAGGGCTATGGCGGCGAGGTGGCTCCTCCTAACAACCGCTTCTTTGCCGGCGGCGAGCAGGAGTTGCGCGGCTTTGACGTCCGCGGCGCCACGCCTTACGGCTATGTGCCCAGCCGGATCAACTTCCAGCTCACCAATCCCGACGGCAGTTGCGTTCCCCGCGACCCAACCAATCCGCAGGACAACCAGTGCATCCAGGTGCCGCTGCCGGTCTATGGCATTGCCTCCATCGGAGGCGATTCCAGTCTGACCACCAACGTCGAGTACCGCATCCCTGTCGTCGGCCCCTTCATGTTCTCGTTCTTCGATGACTTCGGCCTCGATGTGGCGACCAATCACGGGCAGTTGAAGCAAAGCCCCCAGGGCTTCGCCAGCCTGACAGCTCCGCTATATGGCTGCCCGGTCTACAACAACGGATCGTGCCAAGGCGGCATCCCTGGCTCACAGGTCGGTTTCCGCCAAGATATTCACCCCGTCGCGGGCACCAATTTCGTCCCTCGCATGTCGCTGGGAGGTGAGCTTTCGGTTATCATGCCGATCATCAATGCTCCCTTCCGCCTCTACTATGCGTATAACCCGCTTCGCCTGTATGAGACACCTTTCTGCAATGACGTGAAGCAGGGAGAGAAGCAATTGAGCTGCTCAGCAGAGTTGATCACGCGCGCGATGTTCCCGCCGGGCGGCGCGGGCGATTACAGTTACGAGGAAGCCATCGAGTCCTATGGCACGCAGAACATCTTCCGCGAGCCGCGCAAGACGTTCCGGTTGACTGTATCGACGACGTTCTAGGACTGGGGTGGTAGCGCCTGCTACCGCCTCAGCGCTCAAAAAAAAACGTCAACGGGGTCCCGCTCATGATGAGTTGGAAATTGAGCAGCATGGTCCGCGCTGAAGGCACGCCTGAAGCGTGAATCAACCAGTCACTGCCGGTTTGCCGGTGGCTTGCCCGGAACTGCAAATTCCAGCTCAACTCGCGCCTACGCGATAAACCTTGCGGACGGTGACGAGCTCATTTCCAAGCTCTGCACGGCAACATATCCAAAGCAAAATAGGAGGACAGCAAACCCCAGCGGGTCCAGGATCTCGGGCGGACTCAGGAGCCCCAGTGGAAGCGACAAGTTGCCATAAACCGCTTCCAAGGCAAAAAGAAGGATGCCTAGAGAAAGGACAGTGCGGTTGGGCAGGACAAGGAATCTTCGAGAGAGTTTTGGCACAGCCACGACGATTGCCAGGACTGTGAGCGAAATGGCTGCGAGGAGATGATTGAATGGCATGATTTTGAACGAATTGCCGGTCAATAAGAAAAGGGCAACGCCTGCCACAGCAATCGCGAGCCCGACTCCAATCGCTCCTTGAAGGAAGCGCCGCAGTTTGTCTCGGCTTAGGTCCAGAAAGGCCAACAAAGCAATCACCACGACCGAGAACGACAGAATATTGCCCACGTATGGAAGACTGGCCAAAAGCCAATGAGGCAAAAGTCCGAGGTCAGCCAACGACCCAAAAAGGTATTCGGTTCCCTCAATCGCACTCCAGATTCCGAGCCAAGTGTAGAAACTTCGCACGCTTCGGCGCCGCATCGCGGCGATGCCGCAGACACACAATCCGATAAACAGGAAAACTGTGCCAAACAGAATGTATGGGATTCGATCGCGAAGTACGTCAACGACTGGATCTGTCAGGGCAACACCTCCAGAGACCGTGTTAACCCGCGCCCGCTTTCGTTGTCGGTGCGCAGCATCACGGAGAAGTCGTGAGGCCCATGCAGCCGAGTCCGCGCGCGCTGGTGAGAATGATTGCCTACTTGCCTCAGGCATCAGCGCGTGAATACCCGTGGCAGTACGAATCTGGAAGAACGCTGTTTGCGGCCAGCGGTCGCTCGAAAGCGAAACCACACTTCCTGCCCCCCGTCCCGAAAAGGTTCTTTTGTGCAACGCAGAGGGGACCTATCATGGGTTTACATGGCCGCAAGATCGGGTCTCAGAACCTGGATCGCGCGTGCAGAAGTCGCCCAAGACGCGCCTGCGCAGAAACCGGGGGAAGCACACGATGAACATGCTTTTGTGGGTTCTGCAGGTCCTCGCCGCGTTCCTGTACGGAGCGTCGGGCGTCATGAAGGTCTTCATGTTCGACAAGGCAAGCGAGGGGGTCCCTTCCTTTGGTGCGTTGCCCCGTGAAGCCTGGAAGGCCCTCGGCATCCTCGAACTCGTCTGTACGGTCGGGCTGATCGTCCCCGACGCCCTCCACTGGCAGCCGGCGCTCACGGTGGTGGCCGCTACGATCCTGGCGGTCGAGAGCCTTGTGTTTGTCTGGGTGCACGCCAAGTACAAGGAGACCACGCCCATCATCTTGAGCTGCGTGCTGGGTCTCCTCATGGTGTTCATCGTGTACGGCAGGATGGTGCTTGTGCCGATCGTCTGAACGGCGGGCCATCTCAGATTGGGTAACTTCCGAAAAGCCGGTGATCTGACCGGAACTGGAAAGATTCATCGCTACTTGCGATCAGCCTCTTTACCGTGTTCGCTCTACTTCATTTCAGAGAAGTCCGTTGGATGCATGAACACCTCGTCAACGTGGAACACTCCGTTCACGTTTTCAATTAAAGGCACAGCCGCAGTTCGGTAGAGGAAAAATGCCGGGTCGGCATGAAGTGCGGCCCAATTCTTTGTCGCATCGTCGTGGCTGGGGTGAGCGATAAGATAAACAAACGTGTCCTTCCAAGCGGGGGAATCGTCGGTTGGCACCCAATAGCCAATGACGCTGAGTCCGTGTTTGGCCTGTAGTTTCGACAAATCCTTAAAGATAGATTCAAGCGCAGGCACTTTTCCTGGCTCCGTGTGATAGACCATCAGCTCGAAAACGCGATTGCTATCGGCATTCACCTCTGGCACGTGGGTCAAGTGGGCTGTGATCAGCGACCCGCAAACAAATGAAACCACGGCGGTGACGCAGAGTTGCAATCCCTTGAATTTCCAGTTCGATGCCATAGGACCTCCAACAAAGCCAATTATGCCGAAAACAAACGAAGCAATGCTACTTTGTTCACGCTAGGCGTTCAGGGAGCGTATGGCCTACCCTTTCGACACTGCTCAGCAAGGCACGAGTTACCGGCAATCCGAGCAGAACTGCCCAAGCGACGTTTTGTGCTTGACGCCCTGCGGGGATGCTTGGGAACGTGTAGGCAAGGTTCCCCCGAAGATTCCCCAAGGAGGTGCGGCGATGCGGAATGGGATGACGGCGATGCTGCGGTCAGGTGCAGCGATTGGCGTAGGAATCTGGCTGGCGGTTGCGACGCTGAGTGCGCAGCCGGCGGCGGCGCAGCTCGGTTTTGCGGCTGTCGCCATTTCCCCCTCGACGCTGGATCGTGGCTCATCTGCGGGAACGTCTTCACAGGCCAGCGCCGAGCTCAGCGCACTTCGGGGCTGCCAGTCGACCGGCGCCAAGGACTGCAAGGTTGTGTACTCGGTGGGGTAATAATATACTTGACAGAAGTTAGAAATGGCGCTATTCTTAGACATTATGAAGCAGCCTAAGACTTTAATCGAAGCGATTCAATACTTTAGCAATTACGAGAATTGCCGTCAGTTCATGCTGGAAATGCGCTGGCCTGATGGAATCGTACGGTGCCCACGGTGCGGCAAAGATGGTGCGGCATGGATGGAAAAGGCCAAAGTGTATTTCTGTTCCGGCAAGCATCCGAAACAGAAATTCTCGCTCAAGGTTGGCACCATTCTTGAAGATTCACCCATTGGCCTAGAGAAGTGGTTCCCTGCGATCTGGATGCTCACAGGCTGCAAGAATGGCATCTCCAGCTATGAGCTGCACCGTGCCCTTGGCGTGACCCAAAAGACCGCTTGGTTCATGTTGCACCGCATCCGGGAAGCAATGCGAACCGGCTCATTCCTGAAGCTAGGTTTTGATGGTGGGCCAGTCGAAGTGGATGAGACTTTCATCGGGGGCAAAGTCAGCAACATGCACAAGTCAAAGCGCCCCAAGGGAACTGGCTTTAGCGGCATAGCGGTCGGACCGATGGCAAAGACCATCGTGGTTGGCATGCTGGAGCGTAAAGGCCGCGTCCGCACTGAGGTAGTCATTGACCGGAGCGGCCCAACCTTGCACGCGCTAATCAGGAAGAACGTTCATCCTGATGCGACCCTCGTCACCGATGAACTTGGTGGCTATAAGGGAACCAACTATGCGCACGAAATCATCAACCATGCCGAGGAATACGTTCGCGGGCACATCCACACAAACGGCATCGAAAACTTCTGGTGCCTGCTCAAGCGTGGATTGAAGGGAACCTATGTGAACGTGGAGCCGTTCCACCTTGGCGCGTATCTGGATGAGCAGGTATTCCGCTACAATAACCGTGCGACCAAGGAGAATCCGCTGAATGACGCGGACAGGTTCATGCTGGCTGTATCGCAGATAGTGGGCAAGCGCCTTACCTATGCAGAACTGACCGGCAAGGTGGGAGAAACGGCGTTCTAGGAACGCTTGGTTGGGACGCCAGAAGCGTGGGAAGCGGATTTAGCGATCCGCTTCGCTTCCTTCTCGGCATCCAATCGGGCTTTGAGTTCTGAATGCGGAACTGACATAAGTTTCCGCGTTAAATCTTTGAAGCGGTCGAAATCACCCGTCACATTCTTGCCGGAAGTTGTCGGTTGATTCATCGGCATAGCTCTCCGCAAGGAGAGCATATGCCTTCGTGCGTTCATAGTCAACCGTATAGCCATGCCAAACATTTTCTTTTGAGTGTCGGCGGTGCCAGATGGAAGGAGATGAATCTGGTCATGTTCACCGTTTTTATTGATGATAGCGGCACCGATCCAAACCAAGATGTGGCTATCGCGGCAGCCCTGGTGATTCCTTCTGCGCGACTTGTAGCCTTAGAGAGAGAGTGGAACAAAATAAGGGCAGGTCTGCATTTTGACTTTTTCCATTCGTCGGCTTGCGCATTCAAAAATCCAAAAACGGAATTTGCTGATTGGGATGATAAACATATTCGTGCGCTTTTTGTGCGCGTGCGACACCTGACAAAGAAATACGGCATTCAGGCAATCTCATTTGCGGTCTGCAAGGGCGATTACGACGAAGCGATGCCGATTGAAATGAGAGATCAAGGCGGACGGAATCACTATACTTGGGCAATTCGAGAAGTGCTCAATCTGCTTGATAATTGGGCATTCTGGGGGAAGGTGTCTAACCCTTTCGAATATTTGATCGACTGGGTCGATCCGAAATCTGAAAGACTCAGAAGGAATGAGATTGAGATGGTGTTCGCGCAAAAGGAGAGCGACTTTCCGGGACGATTCGAAGGCCATTACGAATTCAAAAAGAGTCGAGACTTTCCGGGCCTTCAATGTGCAGATCTTTTAGCTTGGTCTTGCTATCAGATAGCCCTTGATGCGTTCAATCAAAAAACTCCCCATCCACTAGGGAATGAAGCCTTCTACGACTTCGAGCGTCACCGTTCTAATTGGTTGTTTGCCATGACTATGACAAAGTCACAGCTTTCCAATTGGGTCTCAGAACAAATGAGCAATCCTACACTTAATCACCAACGAGATGAATGGGCCAAGCGGTATCGAGAACAAAAGAAACTCGCCAAAGTGAGTGCCTAAACTAGCGATCAGAACCGTATAATTGCGGCCATCATGGACAGAGTCGCAGACGCTCTTCTCTTCGCAATTCTCTGGGTGCTGATTTTGATCGCGTGGGACGTGAGCAAGATCAGAAAAGGCGAGTAATCAGTCAGCGGCCAGAGCCGTATAATTCTCAGCACTATGACAGAACAACTACCGTACCGTCTCCCGCGTGTTGTGGGGAAGAAATACGAAAACACGACTGTGTTCGTTGACTCTATCCGCTATGAGGCGTGCGAGTTCATTCACTGCCATCTGATCTATAACGGGGGTCCGGGAGAGATGTCGGGCTGCTATATCGCGCCTGATACCGTTTGGCAGTTTGCTGGGGTAGCGGCCATAGTCGTGGAGACTCTTCAGCGGTACGGATGGCGTTTCGAGTTCGGAACCGGACCAGAACCGGAACCAATTCGCTTTCCTTCGGATGCTCTTTGAGTCGCTGCCCTGTCACGGTACCTCCATTGTACTTCAATCAAGTATGTTATTACCCTCGGTGGTTAACCAGTGTGTGGCGCTGGCAGAAAAGCCAAATCCAAATGCTTATGCCTATGGCGTTGGTCCAACGCGCGAAGCAGCCGCCGCAAACGCGTTGGCCGCGTGCGGGAAAGAAGGCGCAGCCGGCGCCCAATGTTGGACCGAGGAATCGCCCTGCTCCAACGACGACACGAACTGGCCGTCGCCACTGCCGCTTCCGCCGGGCGGCTCCGCAGGAGCAGTCGATCCCGCGATGGTGGGCCTTTGGAGGCTCAACATCAACTCAGGCATATCGGTCTGGCAGATCGCGGCGAACGGCACTTACACCTTCCACAGCGAGGCCCCCGACAAGGTGCAGCCGCATGACGGGACCTTCACGGCGAGCAAGGGCAAGTACACGCTGCACTGTGAAACGATGGTTTGGGAAGACCAGGGAACCTACACGATGCAGGGCTCCACTGCTGCACTGATGACAGGCAAGCTCGGCGCAGGCACGTGGTACCGCATCGCGGCGGATCCGGGATACGGAAGACCGCCTTCAGGGCCAGCTTCAGGGCCGGCTTCAGAGCCAGCTACGAGGCGCTAGGTTCCAGCTCGTAAGTGGTAGCCCGCAGCCGGTTTGACGCTCGGAATTCAGGCTCCTATAATCCCCTCTAGTTCCCGGCGATGCCACGGTGCGCATGCTTTGTGAGCACGTTTCAGGCCGGACCGGAGCCTCGAAGACGACCTAGGATACGATGGGTTCCGAGGCTGCGGCGCCGGTGGGGCCGGCACGCGGGAACTCCGAAGGAGTCGTTGAATCGCATGAAGCGTCTGCCATTTTTCTCCCTTTTGTTGGTCGCGGCATCGGTAATACCAGCCGCCGGCCAGACATCCGCCCCAGCTGCGCAAAAGCCCAGTGCGGCCGTTTCCACCGGCCCAGCCAAAGTCGCGGTCATTGCCTTTCAGGCAGCCGTGAGCCAGACCAACGAGTTTCAGCGCGACTTCGCCGACTTGCAGAAGAAGTACGATCCCAAGCGCCAGCAGTTGAAGACGCTCTCCGACCAGATCGACACGCTGACAAAACAGCTGCAGGATCAGGGCCCGCAACTCGGTGAGGCGGAGCGCATCAGCCGCGCCCGCGTCATCGACGACAAGAAGAAACAGTTGGACCGGGACACGCAGGACGCACAGAGCGACTTCCAGGGCGACCTGCAGCAGCTGATCAACGGCGTGGCAGTCAAGGTAGGCGCGCTGATGACCGACTACGCGCAGAAGCAGGGCTACACCCTGGTGCTCGATGCAGGCGATCAGCAGAACGCAACGGTGCTCTATGCGGTGCCCCAGACCGACATCACCAAGGCCATCATCGACGCCTACAACGTGAAGTCGGGCATACCGGCGCCGCCTCCCGAAAGCTCGGGCACGAACCAGCCGGGCGGCGTGGATGCGCCACAACCGCAGCCTGCGCCTGCACACTGAGGCCGTGGGTCGTGAGTCGTGAGCGGGAGACGCATCGGCCTATCCTAAGTTCTGAGGTCGCCTGTTCACTGTCCACCTCCCCCTGTATAATCGCGATAGTTCCTGCTGACGTTTCCATTCGCGTCCTTTTCAAGCCCCGCGCCGTCCGGCGCGGAGTTCCCGTGGAAAAGCGTGAGGTTTGTCAGAAGAGTCAGGCGCGTTATTGCGTCTAACCGGGGAGCAGAACAGGAATTCCGAAGGAGTCTTCGAAACCGATGAAACGTCAGCTAGCATTTGTTCTCCTGCTGGCCTCAGGCCTGGTCCTGAGCGCCGGCGCTCAAACTCCGGCCGCGCCAGCCGCAACGGCCGCGCCAGCCGCCGCTCCCGCAGGCCCCGCCAGAATTGCTGTCATCGCCTTTCAGTTGGCTGTGGCCCAAACGAACGAAGGGCAGCGGGATTTTGCGGATTTGCAGAAAAAGTACGCGCCCAAAGAGGCCTCCCTCAAGTCTCTCAGCGATGAGATCGACGCCCTGAACAAGTCGCTGCAAGACCCGGCAGCCAACCTGAGCGACGTGGAGCGCGCCAACCGCAGCAAGGCCGCTGAGGAGAAGAAGAAGCAACTGGACCGCGAGACCGAGGACCTGCGCAACGATGGGCAACAGGATATGCAGGATCTGTACACGTCGCTGGCTTCAAAGGTTTACGACGTGATGCAGAACTACGCCGAGGGACAAGGGTTCACGCTGGTTCTCGACATTTCGCAGCAGCAATCGCCCGTGCTCTACGCCAGCGGCGGCACCAACATTACCAAGCAGGTGATCGACGCATACAACGTGAAATCAGGTGTGCCGGCGCCACCGGCGCAGCCGGCAGGCGAGGCGCCCGCGCCCAGGTCGAGAGGGATCACCCCTCCGACGTCGCACGGTCCGGGTTCCGCTACCCACTAAGGAACACCGCTATCCTCGCGTGAAGGCCCCTGTGTTCCGGGGCCTTTGTGCTGTGTTCCGCAACCGGCGCCGCTGTGGAAAATTTTGTGGATATTTCCCAGAAAGCCTTCAGAAAAAACCTAAATTCTCCGCTTGTCAGTGTCGGTCTGGTTCTGATAGAAGGTGTAACTCTTTGTTTCTGAACGGGGCTTTGCTGGATTGGCTTCCGTTGAGCCCGTGAGCGGCATTCTCAAGGCTCTTTTGCGCATTTGGCCTGCTTTCCACAGCAGGCGATGAATATCCGATGACAAAAATCACAGACACTCAATAGTTTGGCATCACTTTTGCTGTTCCTCGCCGACGCGTAAGACAGCCAGGAATGCCTCTTGCGGGATGTCCACCTTGCCGATCCTCTTCATGCGCTTTTTGCCCTCTTTTTGCTTCTCCAGCAGCTTACGCTTGCGGGTGATGTCGCCGCCGTAGCACTTGGCCAGGACGTTCTTGCGCAAGGGGCTTACCGTCTCACGGGAGATGACCTTGGCTCCGATGGCCGCCTGAATGGCCACTTCAAACTGCTGACGTGGGATCAATTCACGCATCTTGGAGACCAGCGCGCGACCACGCTCGTATGCGTGGTCGCGGTGCACGATGATGGAAAGCGCGTCGACCGGTTCACCAGCGATGAGGATGTCGAGCTTGACCATGGGCGATTCCCACTCTCCCGCGAGCTGGTAGTCGAGCGAGGCGTACCCGCGCGAGATGGACTTGAGGCGATCGTAGAAGTCGAGCACGATCTCGTTCAGAGGAAGCTCGTAGGTGAGCATGACGCGCGTAGGCGTGACGTACTCGAAGTTGATCTGCTTACCGCGCTTCTCCTCGACGAGCTTGAAGATGCCGCCGACATATTCCTCGTTGGTGAGGATTTTAGCTGTGATCACGGGCTCGCGGATGCTCGAGATACTCTGCGGCCCGGGCCAACGCGAGGGATTGTCGACGTCGATCTCGTTTCCATCAGTGAGCGTGATGTGGTAGCGCACGCCCGGCGCAGTGGTAATCAGGTCCAGCTCGTATTCGCGCTCAAGACGCTCCTGGATGATCTCCATGTGGAGCAATCCCAGAAAGCCGCAGCGGAAGCCGAAGCCCAGCGCGACAGAGCTCTCCGGCTCGAAGAAGAAGGATGAATCGTTGAGCCGCAACTTTTCCAGAGCGTCGCGCAACAGCGTGTGCTCGTGGGAGTCCACGGTATAAAGGCCGGCAAAGACCATGGGCTTGATGTCTTCAAAGCCGGGAAGCGCGTGAGCGGCGGGACTCGCGTCGTCTGTGACGGTGTCGCCGATTTTGGTGTCGGCAACATTCTTGATGGTGGCCGCGAAGAAGCCCACTTCGCCCGCAATCAGCTCGCCGACTTCGACGGGTTTGGGGCAAAGCACGCCCATCGACTCGATTTCATGCGATATGCCGTTCGACATGAACTGGATATGCTGCCCCTTGCGCATCGTCCCCTGCATGACGCGCACCAGGACAATGACACCGCGATACGCGTCGAACCAAGAGTCGAAGATGAGGGCCTGGAGGGGTCCATCGGGATCGCCTTTAGGAGGCGGAAGCCGGTGCACAATCGCTTCCAACACTTCGTCCACGCCCTGGCCGGTCTTTGCACTCACCGGGATCGCGTCGGTGGCGTCGATCCCGACGGCCTGCTCGATGTCCTCCTGGGTGCGTAGAATGTCCGCCGAGGGCAGGTCGATCTTGTTGATCACCGGAATGATTTCGAGACCATGATGGATGGCGAGATAGGCGTTGGCGAGGGTCTGTGCTTCCACGCCCTGGCTCGCGTCGACCACCAGCAGGGCACCCTCGCACGAGGAGAGCGATCGCGAGACCTCATAACTGAAGTCCACGTGGCCCGGTGTATCAATCAAATTGAGCTGGTAGATGTTGCCGTCGCGGGCCTTGTACATCATGCGCACAGCATGGGCTTTGATGGTGATGCCGCGCTCCCGCTCGAGGTCCATATCATCGAGGATCTGGGCCTGCATCTCGCGATCGGTCACCGAGCCAGTGAGCTCCAGCAGCCGGTCGCTGAGCGTCGACTTGCCGTGATCGATGTGCGCGATGATGGCGAAATTACGAAGGAAACGGGCGTCCATGGGAGGGCTTTCAGAGGGTTTGTTCAGGGTGTACTATGCGCAAATTGCGGTGCGCGCGCGACCGTTCGGCCTCCATGGCATAGCTTATCATTCGCATAGTGCCCACTTCGGTCTTCCATTTGCGGGTTCCGTCGCGTCTCTTCACTCATATGCATTGGAGTCGATTGCCGGCGACGTGGCTGATGGGGGCGGTCGCCGCGCTCGCGCTGACTTTGGCCGGCTGCACGCCAACAGATCCTGCTGGAGCCAAGGCCGCGCAGCCCAAGCAGGCCACCGCGCCGGCATTACCTGTGGCCGCTCCAGCCCCGGCTGCGGCTCCCATGCCACCCCCGCCCACCCAGGAAGAGCAGCACGTCAGGGTGCTCATCACGCAGGTTGAGGCGGCTTATGCGCGAGGCAGCGCCGACTACCAGAAGGGAGCGCTGGCGGAGGCCAAGGCGGAGTTCGACCGCGCTGTCGATCTGATGCTATCGAGCGGCATCGACATCAAGGCCAATGCGGAGTTGCAGGACGAATTCGACAAGATTGTCGACCAGGTGAATGCCCTGGAGATGGAGGCGCTGAAGCAGGGCAACGGCTTCGTGCCCAAGGAAGAGATCACGCCCTCGGAGGCCGCCAGCGACATCACGTTTGCTTCCGACCCGAACCTGGTAGCCAAGGCCACGGCGGATTTGGCGACCACCAAGTCGGACCTGCCGCTGGTGGTCAACGATTATGTCGCGTCGTATATCAACTTCTTCGCGAACACGCAAAAGGGCCACAACACGCTGCTGCATTCTTTCGAGCGCAGCGGGCACTACAAGGCGATGATCCAGCGGATCCTGGCCGAAGAGGGAGTGCCGCAGGACTTGATCTACCTTGCCGTGGCGGAGTCGGGGTTTCAGCCGCAGGCGGTCAATCGCCGCTCCCGCGCCGGCGGCATGTGGCAGTTTATGCCGGGTCCGTATTACGGGCTGAAGCGCGACGCGTACGTGGATGAACGATTCGACCCCGAAAAATCCACCCGGGCGTATGCCCGCTACATGAAGTTCCTGTACGACCAGCTGGGCGACTGGTACCTGGCAATGGCTGCTTACGACCATGGCGCGGGCAACATCCAGCACGAGGTAGCCAAGACCGGCTACGCCGACTTCTGGGAGCTTTACAAGCGCAACGAGCTGCCTCGCGAAACCAGCAACTACGTACCCGAGATTCTGGCCGCCATTATCGTCGCTAACCACCCGGATCAGTACGGCTTTACCGATGTGACTCTGGACCCGCCGATCCTCACCGACACGGTCACGATCAACTATCCCATCGACCTGCGCCTTGTTTCGGACTTGGTTGGCACGCCCGTCGATGAGATTGAGGCTCTCAATCCGAGCCTTTTGCGCATGGAGACCCCTCCGGACAGCACCTTCGATCTGCACTTGCCCGCAGGCACAGCCACACTTTTTGACCAGCGCGTGGCGCTGATTCCCGAAGCCCGGCGCAACTCGTGGCGCTATCACACGGTGGTCGCGGGCGATACGCTGGCCTCCGTGGCCGAAGAGTACCGGGTATCGACTGGTGAACTTGCGGATGTCAACCAGCTAGCAGCGGGCGACAGCATCGCCAGCGTCGAGGCTCTTGTTGTTCCGGTCCCGCCGGCCGCCGAGCCTTCGACCCATATGCGGCTTTACACCGTACGCAGGGGCGACACGCTGGTGACGATTGCGGATCGGTTCGGGGTCTCCTTAAGCCAGCTGCGGCGCTGGAATGCGATCCCTTCGGGCATTCGGGTGGCCCCAGGGCGCAGGCTCCATGTGGCCGAGCCGACGCTCGTCAGCACGTCCGCCAGGCATCGGCACAGGACATCGACCGAGGGGTCAAGAACTGGGCCTGCAGGTGGATCGGCCGCGGGGAAAGGCGCCCCCAGGTCCGAGTCGGGCGCGCCGTCTTCAGCCCATCGAAATTCCACTGGTGCGACCGGCCGGGCGGGCAGTCAGATACCCAGAAAGAGCCCCTCCAGCGCGGCAAAGACGGGGACGGGGACCAGGACGAGCGCCGCGCACAGGTCGACTCATAAATCGAGCGGCACGACCAAGGCCGCGCAATAAAAAACGGCCGAAACCTCCATTTCTCGCTTGTGTTTTTCTTGTATTTCTGGGCAAGCTAAGGCTACAATCACTTGCGCGAGCAAAACGGTTTTGTCTGCTCTGCGAATAGCGAAACACACTGTGAGCAGCGGCAATCCGCTGGAGGCAATCGGATGGATGAAGTGTTCAGGATGTACGCGATGAGTGACGGCGACCCGTTTGGGAAGCCGGGTGACCTGGACCCCGGTCAGGTCGAAGCTTTTGCCGAAGAGGAAGACGAGTTGGAAACAGCCGGCATTCTTACCTCCTCAGATGACGACGAAGTGGTTGCCGAAGAGACGGTGATCGCGATTGTCGCGAAACCCGCTGCCCTGCCCAAGAAGCCTGCGGCAAAGAAGGCAGCCAAGAAAGCTCCCGCCAAGAAGGCCCCGGCCAAGAAGGCGGCAAAGAAGGCGGCAAAGAAGAAGGCGCCAGCCAAGAAAGCGGCCAAGAAGGTAGCCAAGAAGAAGGCACCGGCCAAGAAAGCGGCCAAGAAGGTAGCCAAGAAGGTAGCCAAGAAGAAAGCTGCGAAGAAGGTGGCAAAGAAGGTCGCGAAGAAGAAAGCGCCGACCAAGAAAGCGGCGAAAAAGGCTGCAAAGAAGGCGAAGAAGGCCGCGAAGAAGAAGAAGAGCAAGAAGTAGCGCGGATGATTCCGCGTGGGGCGTGAGTCGCGGCAGTTTTGCCGTGAACGCATTCGCGGGAATGATTCCTGCAGGCGCCTAATGCAGCGGTCCGCGTTGGTTGAAAGAGACAAAAAGGCCCGGCTCAATGCCGGGCCCTTTTGCGTTGGCAGCTACCAGGAAACCGTCATGCGGATCAATCGGCCTGAAGTTGCCTGAAGTGACCCTGTTGGTGATGAACGTAGTCCTCGATCAGGAAACGAAGCGTGACCGGAGCATCGTCGCCGACCTGGCAACTCGCCTCAAGCCGATCTTCGGGAATCCGATCCACGGCGGCCATCAGAATCTCGTGTTCGGCCTGCCACCAGCGCATGAGCGTTTCCCAAGACTCATCGCTATACCCATGCGCTGCCACCCAGGCATCCTGTGCGTACCCGGGACCGGCATAGAGGCCATCGATCGCCGCGCGCACAAAGCGCTGGCGATTGTTCGCGGCTGAGTCGAGCAAGTGTCCGACAATCTGTTTGCGGGTCCAGCCGCCTTCACGCCATGGAACATCGGCGAGGGCAGGCGGAAGCTCATCGAGCGCCAAGCGCAGCTTTACAATTTCCAGCCTAAACTTGCGCGCAGTTTGTGTCGGCATAGTCTTCCCTTTCCGTATACCGGAATGCGCGGGGGAGGCGGATTGGATGAAGCTTGAAGGTGGTTGTGCGAGCGGCCGGCTTACGGGAGCGCTGCCAGCACATCTGAGGCCGCTGTATTTGGGTTTACCTTAACCCATTCCTGGGCGATCTTACCGTGGGGATCGATCAGGAACGTGTTCCGGTTGGCAATTGTAATTCCGGCAAATCCACCCAGCGAGCCATAAGCGCTCACAACCTTGTGGTCGGGATCGGCAAGCAGGTGGAACGTTAGCCCATCCTTGGTGCAGAACTGCTTGTGGCTGTCGACCGTGTCCACGCTTACGCCCAGGATGACGGCGTTCTTGGCCTCAAATTGCGGCAGAGCGTCCTGAAACTTGTGAGCCTCGATGGTGCAGCCCGTGGTCATGTCCTTGGGATAGAAGTAGAGGACGACCCACTTGCCGCGATAGCTATCGAGCGAGATCTGCTCGCCGGTTTGCGAGGGCAGGGTGAAGGTCGGCGCGATCTGGCCGACGGCGGGCATCGATTGGTCGTCAGCGTGGGCGGTAATAAAGGGCACGGCGGCGATCACCAGCACTACCGCTGCCAAAATTCCGATAAGCAGAAACTTGTTCATCTCAAACCTCCAGGGGAGCAGGGAACTGAAAATTGGGAGCAAACCAGATGGAAAGTGCGGTCACCGACCGCTGTTCACTGTCCACTTTTCACTCTATCACCGGCGCGCCGCGACAATTGTAATTCCGGCGTCACTTGCGCGCTTGAGAAGGGCGTCGCGGTCGAACAGCAAAGTGCGTCCAGACTCGATGGAGAGGCAACTGGCCGCGGCTCGAATCATAGTTTCAATTGTCGAAACACCAATAACGGGCACGTCGAAACGCATGTCCTGGTTGGGCTTGGCGACTTTGACGACGGTCAGGCGGCGGGCAAGGAGGGATGGGTCAGTTGCCGCGGGCTCCACTGCGGCGTCGCCCGCCCTGGAATCGTCGAGCGAACGCATCAGGAGCCCGGCGCGTTCGATGGTTGCGTCTGTGCCCTCCATGGCCTCGACGGCCACGCAGGCCTGCGCCGCCACGACCACCGTTTGTCCAATGTCAAAAGCAGAGAGGGCCCGCGCCACGCTGAGCCCGTATTCGATGTTGCGACATTCCTCATCGTCAGGCGCGCGGCTGGTGAGTGCACCCTCCTCGGCGAGCAGCGGCTCAAGGAAGGTGGTGGAGCTGATCAGCTCGATGCCCTCGTCTGCGAGCACCTTGGCAATCGCGCCCAACAGGGCGTCGGTTGAGCGTGTGCTCAGGTTGAGGAGCAGCTTGGCGAGGCGCCAGTCTGGCCGAATGCTACTGAAAATCTGCTTATGTTTTACCTGGCCGGCCATTACGGCCTTGGCGACTCCTGCTTTCTGGAAAGTCTCGATCAGGCGGGAAAGCTCGCCGAGCGAGAGCCAATGAACGGTGATTCCGGCATCTGACTCAGCCCGACGGTCGATTTCGGGGTCGGTTTCCTCTTTGATGGCCGCGACCACGACTTCAAGGCCTTCCGCCCGCGCCGCATCAAGCAGCAGGAAGGGAAAGCGGCCATTGCCGGCAATGAGGCCGAGCTTCATTTTTATTTGATGACCCCGCGCTTGCTGTGTTCGATGAAGCTGACCAGCAGGGCCACGTCGTCGCCCGGAAGCGTGCGCATCTTTTCGAGCGCCTGCGTGGTGTTGAGCTTGGCCGCGAGCAAAAGGCGGTAGGCCTTCTGCAGCTGCTGCAGCCGTTCCGGTGAAAATCCGCGGCGCTCGAGGCCGATTTTATTGATGCCAAAGGCGCGATTCTCTCGCTTCGATGAGGTGAGCGAGAAGGGAAGCACGTCCTGGGTGACGATGGTGCCGCCGCCGATGAAGGAGTAGGCCCCCGCGACACAGTGCTGGTGGACGGGACAAAATGCGCCGAGCGTTACGTGGTCCTCAATGACGACGTGGCCTGCGAGCGTGGCGTTGTTGGCGAGAATGCAGTGGCTGCCGACCTGGCTGTCGTGCCCGATGTGGACGTAGGCCATGAGCAGATTGCCTGAGCCGAGGCGCGTAACGCCCCCGCCGCCGGTTGTGCCGCGGCTGATGGTGACACATTCGCGAATCGTATTTCCATCGCCGATCTCGGTCGCGGTTGGCTCGCCGGCGTATTTCAGATCCTGCGGAGCGAGGCCGATGGCGCCAAATGGATAAAAGATATTGCGTGCGCCGATGCGCGTCCGGCCGTCGATGACCACATGCGAAATGAGCGTGCAGTCTGCGCCGAGTTCGACCTCGGGTCCGATCGTGCAATAAGGGCCGATGGTGCACGACTTGGGAATGCGCGCACCCTCGGCAATCACCGCACTGGGATGGATGCTCACGCGGGCTCCGTCGCAGGCGCAGGAGCAGTCTCGGCTTCCGGCGCGGCCGGCGCATCCCCGTGAGCGCGCTGCTCGCGTTCTTTCGTCACCACCGCGCAGGTGAGGGTCGCTTCACATGCCAGCTTGCCCTCGACCGTGGCCCTGCCCTGGATGCGGCCGGCACGCGAACGGAAGGCCAACACGTCGACCTCGATCCGGACCTGATCGCCGGGCGTGATGGGGCGGCGGAACTTGGCTTTTTCAATGCCGGTGAAGACGGCCAGCTTGGTGTTGCGGTCGGCGATTTCAGACAGCATGATCAGCGCTCCGGCCTGGGCCATGGCCTCCACGATGAGCACGCCGGGCATGATGGGATAGCCGGGGAAGTGACCCTGGAAAAACGGCTCGTTCATGGTCACGTTCTTGATGGCGACAAGACGCTTCTGCGGCTCGAACTCGAGCACGCGGTCGATCAGGAGGAAGGGGTAACGGTGGGGCAGGAAATCCATGATTTCCTGAATGGTGAACGTCATTCTGCGGCTCCTCGGAGCGCTGGGGATGTGTGGTGAACGCTCGTTCGGATTATAAATAGGGCTGCGCAGAAACTTCTCGGGATTGGCCGCCTTGCGCGATCTTTGAATGCGATCGCTGGTCATCAGGCCAGGCGAGTTATAGTAGCGCTAGTTGTTTTCCCCCCTCGCATTCAACTGAAGATACCCATGGCCCACGACGTCTTTATCAGCCACTCCGCGAAGGACAAAGTTACCGCCGACGCGGTGTGCGCCATGCTGGAGGCGGAGGGGGTGCGGTGCTGGATTGCTCCCCGGGATGTGCTCCCGAGCATGGAGTGGGGCGAGGCGATCATCGATGCCATTGAAGAGTGCCGGATCATGGTGCTGGTCTTCACGGCCAACGCCAATGAGTCGCCACAGATTCGCAGGGAGGTAGAGCGGGCCGTTAATCGGGGCGTGGCCATTCTACCGGTGCGGATCGAGGACGTACTTCCTGGCAAGGGGCTCGAGTACTTCATCGGAAACGTTCACTGGCTCGACGCCTTGAATCCGCCATTGGAGGCGCATCTCAAGAGCCTCGCAGGGACAATCAAGATTCTGCTGGCGCGCAGCGGACATGGTGCCGGGTCAAAAACGGGCGAAGAAGAGAAACGAGGGGAAGAAAACCAAGGATCTGGCGGCGTTCGCCCCGGGGTAGTGGAAATTCAGGGAAAAAGTGGAAGTGGGCGGAGAGGAGAATCCGTCCAGCCCCGCTTCTGGGGCAATCGGTCATGGACCTGGGCCGCCGGGGCCGTTTCGGTTCTGCTGCTGGGCGCGGTTTTTGTTGGAGTGCGCTCCATTTGGGGACCAACTGCCGGGCCAGCACCGGTAGGTTCACCCGCGGGCGCGCCGGAGCCAGGCGGTGCGCCGAGTCCCGTTTTTACGCCCTCGCCTGCGGGTCGTCCAGTGGGGCCGGAAGCCTCGCCCTTGCCCACTCCCGCGACAACACCGGGTGCTTCCAGAGCTGCGAAGCCCTCAGGCGCCGCTCCGGGAGCAGCGGGGAACAATGCGGCCTTGCAAAATGCGATGAGAACCCTTCAGGCCGAACTGAGCGGTATCGGGACAGTGAGCTTTACCGCCTTCAACCGGAACACGGCCAACGGCAGCACCAGCCAATACGCCGCTGTAAACCGAGTCAGTAACGTCGTGGCCGATCCTGCCCAATGCCGCGTCTCCTACAACTGGACGGTGTGGCGCAACGGCGCGGCCCAGCCGCTTTTCGAAAAAGGTTTCTCGTTTCTGTTGCGTGACGTGTCGAGCGTTACCGTTGAGCCCGTTAGCCAGGTCAATACCGAGAGCAACGCTGCCGGCGGCCATCCCAACCTTGTCCAGACCTCGACCGCTCCAGCGATCACGGCGGTCGTCGTACACATGTCGAGCCGGTGGAACTATTTTCCCTTCACGAACAGCGTCTCCGCCGACCGCGCCGCCAAAACCGTCACCGATGCCGTCGGGCTTTGCGGCGGTCACCTCGCGAACTGATGGTCGCAGCTACTTTTTGATCTTCCGCGCCACGGCGTCGGGATCCCAGAAATCGGCGGCCAGGTTCGCGTTGAAGCTGACGCGGTCAACGAAGTACTGGCGGACAGGGTCGCCGTTCTTGAGGCGCGTGACGGTGAAGGGCGTGGGGAAGCCCTGAATGGTGTGGTAGTCGTCGTACTCTTCGGTGTCGGTGTTCTTGTCGTGGTAGACGGGGTCGCGCCATTGAAAAGTGCGAGCAAGCGGCAGATGCGTCTGTTGGTCCATGAGGATGGTGATGGACTCATTTTGCGGCGAGATGAGGGTGACCTGCTCGCCGAGGTGCCGCTCCACCATGTGCTGGCCTTCGTAGAGCAGAATCGTGTTGGGGTCTTTCATCCAGACCTTCACGGCCGTCTCAATGGAGTGGTCGCGGCGGCGCAGGTAGTCCTCGGCAATATCCTTGTCGAGCGGCTTTTTGCCACGGTAGGTGACCTCCCAAGCCTGGCGGCCGACGTAGAACTGCACTACGTCGCGGTGGCTGGTGTATTCGATGCGGTCGTGGTCGGGCCACTCATGAAACTCGAAGAACTCGGTGGTTCCGGGATCGGGATTGCCCTGATAAAAGGCGGCGATGTGGCCATGCCGCTCCATGTTGTTCATATTGAGCCAAAGCTGGCCGCCGAGCGCCTGCACCATGGCGTCGAGGGCCGCGTGCGCCTGGGCGGCGTTTTTGGCTGCATCCTGGTCGCCCATCTGGGTCTGCGCCGGCGTGGCCTGTGGAGCGATCAAAAGGCACATCGCCACGGCAAAGGGCAAGAACTTCCGCATGAATCCTCCGAACTCGAGTCTCTGCATAGAATGACGCAGATAGGGAGCAGTCGGCGCTGAATGCAAGAAAAAAAGCGTCATGCCCACGCTAGAGCATAGCGGAAGGGGATGTCGAGATCAGGATTACCTCAGACTGCACGGAGGATGCGTGCAGGCAGGAAGATGATGGCGCTGACCAGGTCAAGCACGCCACCGACGGCGATGCCGACCACGCGAAACGGCAGCAGCAGCAACCAGACAATGGGATAAAGGACCAGGGCCAGCAGAGCGAGCGGCCAGCAAATTACAAGAAGAATGCACCAAAGAAGAAATTTTGCCATATCGCTTAGCGCCTCGTTCGCGCGGATGCTTCATTTATTGTTACGCAGACGCGGGCCGATGAGTTCCAGATGGATTACCGGGCCTTCTTTTTGGTGCGGGCAGCGCGCGAGGCCGCCGGCGACTTGGGTGGTTTGGATTTGTCCTTTGCTCTTGCGGCAAGGACCTTTTTCCGTTCGCGAATCGCCTTGATACGGTCTTTCTCGGGCAAGGCAAGGACAGCTTTGGTCTTCGGAGCGAGTTTTTCGAAGATTAGCGCATGCGCACGCCTGAGCTCGTCTTCAATTTCTCGCGGCCGTAGAGTATCCCAGCGCTCGACTGCAATCCAATGCGCTCGGGCCAAGTGCGGGGCGGGAATAATCCCTTCACGCTCCTGCAACTCGTGAAAGCGCTCGGCTCCGCAATGGAACCAAAGAACGCCGATGCCGGTGCCATCGAGGTCGGTCATGGCGAACATCTTTCCGCCGATATCACGGTGGCCGGCCCAATACACGAGGTGATGGCCCCAGTTCAGCGTTTCCGTGACATGCGGCAGCGCCAAACAAATCTCGCGGATGCGCTCATTGTCCATTTCAACAGTTTAGGACGCTGCCGCCGAAGTGCGGCGACGATCAGTGGCCGTGAAGCAGGCGGTCGAAGCCCGGCCCCTGGAATTTGGCTTCGAAATCCGTGAAGCGGCGCTCCAGCTCCCATTGCGCCGCGGCTTTTTGGCTGCCGTCGAGGAATTGCTTGCAGTTGCTGGACGGATTGTCGGCGCCGAAGGTTTCGCCTTTGCACGCGTCCACTGGTGCGCGAAAGTCGTCAGGGCTTGCCCACAGGCTCGCTCCGGGCAGGAAGTCGTGATCCATTCCGGTTCGCGCGAGTTGCTTGAGATCACGGTAGCTCAGACCGTAATCGATGGCCGCGCGCACATACTCGTGAGTCAGGTCGATGCGGCTCACGCCTTCGTCATCGGTCGATAGCGCGACCGGGACATGCGCTGCGCGGTAAACAGGAAACGGATGCGCATTGCCTTCGACACCGAGGATTCCCTCATTCGAGCTCAAGTTGATTTCGACCATGATGTGACGGGCGGCCATCTCCGTGAGCAGATCGCGTGCGCGGTCCTCGACCATCACGTCGACGCCGTGCCCGATACGCTCCGCATCACCGAGCTCAATTGCCTGGCGAATATGAAAGCGCAACCCCTCCGGCGGCACCATGCCCGGCGCGAGCTCACCCGCGTGCAGAGAGATGTGAACTTCGGGATAGACGGAATGGAAGTAGCCGACGATCTTCATCTGCAGCGTGTAATCGCGCATGGATACAAGATCATCTTCGGGCTGCACCAAGTTGATGCCCACCCAGGTGTCGTCCTTCGCCTGCATACTGGCTTGCACAGCTTCGAACCCGAGCAGCGTTTGCGCGAACACCTGCTCGGGAGCGTTGGCGCGGAGAACCTGGTAGATGTAGCGAACCTGGACCTGGCATGCGGGAGCAGCCTGCGGAGTTCCGCAGTGCTCCATTTGTTTGCGACCTGTTTCAGCCTGAAGTACTTCGTTGCGGTCGGCCGTTACTTCGTCGCGGAGCCCGCGGTCCAGAAGTTGCTGGCGGAATTCAGCGAATGCCTGTGGGTCGGCCTGCGCCAACTTTGCGTTCCAGCCGATCTCTCCCGCGATTTTCTTGGCGTTGGAGAAGGGAGGTGTCTCCATCAGCTCCAGATACTGGTTGTTCTGCTCCGCGGCTCGGCTCGCCACTTCGTCGATCCACTCGGCCTCGTGCGTTTTGCTGGGACCATCAAAATGGCCAAAGGTGGCAAAAAACTGATCGTGTCCGCTCCAGCCCGACGTGGCCACAAAGCTACGAAGCGAGAAAGAGTCGATGAGTTTGTCGTAGAGCGCCTGGTCGGCGGATGTGAGATTGCCATAGAGCTCCGTTGCCGGGATCAGGTTCCCGCGGCACGGAGGCTTGGCGAAGCTCAGGCTGGTCTTGTCCACGCACAACCCGTCCTCGGCAGCGTCGCGGATAAAGGTCTCGGCATAGACCGCGCCTGAGAGGTGAACGTGCAGGTCGGCCCCCTTGGGAAAATCGCTGAGAAATGCGCGGAGCGTCTCAGGGCCCTGGTGCAAATTGGCCTCGTAGATGAGCGCGGTTCGCGCTTCGGCCTTTGTAGGTACGCCCTGGGAGGTGGGCTTTTGGCCGCAGCCGGCGAGCGTCGCCAGCACAACGCTTGCAGCAACTTGCAGGAGACGATAAGCGACAAGGCTCCGCATGATTGCTCTCCAGTGTAGTCCAGAGCGGCGGCTTGGCCCTGCACTTACGGCTTGGTATACTGATCAAGTTGTTTTGAGCGCACGGCACGTGGATTTACCCACCTCACCCGGCACCGCCGGAACCCGCGCAGATTCATGCAACTCTTGTCTCAACTGAGGCCAGGTAGCTCAGTGGTAGAGCGCGGCCCTGAAAAGGCCGGCGTCGGCGGTTCAATCCCGTCCCTGGCCACCACTCTTACGCAGGAGATACAAGAGCACGTCTCGACAGAGGCCACGTAGCTTAGTGGTAGAGCGCGGCCCTGAAAAAGGTCGACTGGTCGGCGGGGCGATAACGTTTGGGGCCCGTCCCCAGCCACAACATTTCCCTTTAAAGGCTCGCGTACAATAAACCTACCCAGCCGTGGAGGCTGAAGCCCCTTTGTTTGCGACTCTTACCCCTTTGCTTGCTGTCGTTAGCCCGCATGGGGGAGTGCTGCGTCCGGCTGCCGCTTATCTGGCCTTCGCCCAGGAAAGCCCCTTTCACCACTACCTGAGAATGCAGTACGCCGACCAGACCTTTAAGGGGCTCTACCACTGGAATTTCTTCGATGCGGCGGTGCTTTTGCCCTACTTCGCGGTGATGATTCTACTCTCGCTCTATGGCATCCACCGCTACACGATGGCGTACCAGTACTTCAAGTACCGCAGGAACTACAAGCCCAACCCACCCAAGCCTTTCGTCGAACTGCCGCTGGTGACCGTCCAACTGCCCATCTTCAACGAGCAGTTTGTCATCGACCGGTTGATTGAAGCCGTGTGCGCGATGGAATATCCGCCCGAAAAGCTCGAGATCCAGGTGCTTGACGACTCCACCGACGAAACCTGCGAGGTGGCCGCGGCTATCGTCGACCGTTACGCTGCCCTGGGGCACAACATCGTTTATATCCACCGCACCAACCGGCATGGCTACAAGGCCGGGGCCCTCGACGCCGGACTCAAATTGGCGAAGGGCGAATTCGTGGCCATCTTCGACGCCGACTTTGTTCCGCCGCCCGAATGGTTGATGAAGGTGATTCACCATTTTGGCGAGCCCGAGATCGGAATGGTTCAGACGCGCTGGACGTACCTCAACCGCGACTACAGCATCCTGACCCAGATTGAGGCTATTCTGCTCGACGGCCACTTCATTCTGGAGCACGGTGCTCGCGCCCGCTCCGGTGAGTTTTTCAACTTCAACGGCACGGCTGGCATGTGGCGGCGCAAAGCCATTTACGATGGCGGCGGCTGGCAGCACGACACGCTCACGGAAGATACAGACCTCAGCTACCGCTCCCAGATGGCCGGCTGGAAGTTCAAGTATCTGCCGGACGTCGAGTGCTCTTCCGAGCTGCCCATCGAGATGACTGCCTTCAAGACCCAGCAGGCGCGATGGGCCAAGGGGCTGATTCAAACCAGCATCAAAATCTTGCCCAAGGTCTTTCGGTCCAACACGCCACGCCGCAACAAGGTTGAGGCCGTCTACCACCTGACGGCCAATCTCAGCTACCCGCTGATGGTGATCATGTCGGCGCTGCTCATTCCGGCCATGATCTGCCGCTTCTACCAGGGCTGGTTCCAAATGCTGCTGATCGATGTGCCCCTTTTCACGGCCTCGAGCTTTTCGATTGCTGTTTTTTATGTAATGAGCGAGCGCGAAATCTTCCCTAAAACCTGGAAAAAGACCTTCTACTATCTCCCTTTTCTGATGGCGCTCGGGATTGGGCTGACGATCACGAACACCAAAGCAGTCATCGAAGCGCTACTCGGTATCAAGAGCGCGTTTGTGCGAACGCCTAAATACCGCGTTGCGCGCAAGGGAGAAAAATCTCAGGCCGCGAAGTACCGCAAGCGGCTGAAGCTGGCTCCATGGATCGAGCTGCTGATGGGGTGCTACTTCGCCGGGGCCATCTATTACACGTTTACCAACAACAACTTCTTCACCGCGCCGTTTCTGATCCTGTTTGTCTTCGGATACTGGTACACGGGCTTGATGAGCCTGCTGCAGGGCCGCTTCGAGCGCTGGCGCACCGGCGTCAATACCGACGAATCCAGCCCCAAGCCGTTCCCGGTCGGCGTGTGACGGCGTTGGCGCAGCGTTAGGTCAGCGCGCGCAGGCACGCCGAACGATTCACGCAACAGGTGCACGATGCACGGCAATTCACTCAGCGCATTCTTCGCCACGCCACTTGGCGTTGCCTGCTACGCAATCTTCTTCGTAGCGGTTTGGTATGCGGCTCTCTCTTTGATCGGCATTTTGAGCGGATGGCACGCCCTGTCAAGGCGCTTCAAACAAGAGACCGGGCCGTATGGCGAAATCGGGACCGTTGGGCCTTTCTTTTACTCGATCTACATGCGTTTCTGGTGTCACTATTCAAGCGTGATCCGTCTGATCGCAGCCAGCGACGGGCTCTACGCCTCGGTATCGTTTCCGTTCCGAATTGGGCATCCTCCGCTGCGCATCCCGTGGGTTGAAATCCAAATGCGGAAAACGATGTTTCTTTGGCGGCGGCTCGTCCTGCTCACGCTTGGTAACGAGGAGCAGATTCCCATGCGCATATCCGAACGCATGACGCGCAACCTCGGCATCCTCGATCGCGCAAGCGCTTGAGCTCGCTATTCGTGACCGAAGATTATCTTCCTTGCTACCGCCTACCAATCCGCACGATGCATTGTGCTACATTGGCGCCATGGTGTTGAAAAATCTGGCGATCGCGGCCATTTTGATTTGCTTTGCGTTTTCTCCAGGGGCGAGTAAAGCACAGACTGGCAAACCCCCGGTGCCGGCCGGGGGCGCGGCGAATCCAGCCGCTTCTCCGGCAACGACGCCTCCCAATGCAAATCCCGCCCCGCGCAGCGACTGCGAGGGAGCGGCGTGCGATGCTACGCCGGCGCACATCACCATTGCCACACCTGCGCCTGCTCCCGCCCCGTGGCCGTTGCAGGAGCGCATCACGTGGGCGGCAAACCTGATTCTCGTTCTGATCATTTATGTGGGAGCGATGCTTGGAATTCCTGCTCTGCGCAAGATTGCGCGGCAGATGAAATATGTGGAAGTCACCGCTCAAGCGGCTGCCGATAGCGCCAAAGCCTCGCTGATGTATGCCGAAGCCCAGGCACTTTCCCAACGGCCGTGGCTGGTTGTGAGCGCGGAAGCCGAGCCCGGCCCCAACAACAGATTTACGATCGTGGCCACGAATCGAGGCCGCAGTCCCACGCGAATCGTCACACTCATCGATACGATCGTGATCGCGCGGGATGAGGTCGACCTGCCGACCGCGCCGATTTTTCAAGGCGAACCGAAACCACCGCGCATTCCAATCATTCTGCTGCCAGGAGAATCGACAGAACTAAAGACGTTCAGCCGCGATGATGTGAAGTCGGTTTGCGAATCCGCGGAAGAACTGCGTCGGGTGGAGCAGTGGGAAGCCAAAGTCTATCTCTACGGCGAGATTACCTATGTGGATTTGCGCGCGCCGGCAGACAAGGTGCCGTACGAAACCGGGTGGTGCTGCTGGTATATCCATGGCCACCAAAAGAGCGGCATGGTCATCGCCGGCTCGCCGGATTACAACCGGCACACGTAGTTGTCTGCGGGCTGGTCGCCCCCCCGCGCGGGAGTTACCGACCTGTGCCGCCGACCGTCATCTTGTCGAGTTTTATTGTCGGCATACCAACGCCGACGGGCACGCTCTGCCCATCCTTGCCGCAGGTTCCGATGCCTTCGTCGAGCTTGAGATCGTTGCCGACCATCGAGACGTACTTCAGCGCCTCCGGCCCATTGCCGATCAGGGTCGCGTCGCGAACCGGCGCAGTCACCTTGCCGTCTTCGATCAGGTAGGCCTCGGATGCCGAAAAGACAAACTTCCCGTTGGTGATGTCGACCTGGCCTCCGCCGAAGTTCACCGCGTAAAGCCCGCGCTTCACACTGCGCAGAATGTCTTCAGGCGCGTCATCGCCGGCCAGCATATAGGTGTTGGTCATTCGCGGCATGGGAATCGACTGGTAGCTTTCGCGCCGGCCCGAGCCGGTGTTCGCCATTCCCATGAGGCGCGCTGAAAGCTTGTCAGATAAATATCCCTTCAGGACGCCGTTTTCGATCAGAACCGTTTCCTGCGTCGCGGTTCCTTCGTCGTCCACGTTGAGCGAACCGCGCCTGCCGGCCATTTTGCCATTGTCGACGACAGTGACTTTCGAGCTCGCGACAGACTGGCCGATCAACCCGGTGAATGCCGAGGTCTTTTTGCGATTAAAGTCGGCTTCGAGTCCATGGCCCACCGCCTCGTGCAACAGAATTCCCGGCCAGCCTGGGCCAAGGACCACCTGCATCTCACCCGCGGGCGCAGGCACCGCGCCCAGTTGGAGAATTGCGCCCCGCGCGGCCTCGTGCGCCAAGGCTTCAGAGCTCTTGGAGTGGGTAAATTGCTCGAGGCCGGCTCGGCCCCCTCCGCCAGCCGCACCTTTCGTCGTGACCGCACCCTCTTTCGCGATGACCCACACATTGAGCCTGCACAGTGGCTGCGTGTCGCTGGCGAACGCGCCGTCCGACGCGGCGATCAGAATGCGACGTAACTCCTCGCTGTAGCCGGCTCGCACCTGCACGATGCGCGGATCAAACGCGCGCGCGGCGCGATCAGCGCGCAGAATCAGTTCCAGCCGCGCAGCCAAGTCGAGATCGAAACCGCCCAGGGGCACGGGATAGAGGTCTGCCCCGCGCGTCTCAGTGAATCCCTGCACGGGCTGTTTCGACGGACCTGACGCAATCAGCGCGGCAGTCCGTGCGGCATGCAGCAGGCGCTCCGGGCTTAAACTGTCGGTGTAGGCATAACCTGTCCGCTCGCCGCTCAGCACACGGATCCCGCATCCGGCGCTTGTGCCCTGGCTGGCCGACTTCACAATCTGCTCGTCCACGCCGAGGGCCGTGGCCGTAACCGACTCGAAGTAAAGGTCTGCGTAGTCGCCGCCGGCGCTCAGAGCCTGACCGAGGCAGCGTTCAAGAAGCCGCTCGGTGAGGCCGAATTTCTCAAAAAAGTAACGCCGATGGCTCGAATTTGGGGAAGTCTCGGAATGCGTCATCGTAATCCAAGTGTACCTTCGTTGCGTCTGACTCAGCGATGCTCGGGGCGTGGCAATTGCACCGTGTTCCCGCCGTTCGATTCTGGGTACATCGGGCCCTTGAACGCCGGAGCACGCACGAAAAACCATGCTAGGATTCGAGCCATGAAGAGATTTCTTGCGGCAGCACTGTTACTGATGACGTTCGCAAGTCCGGCGTTCGCATACGGCCAGCACCATCATCACCATCACCATCATCACCACCACCCAGCTTAGATCGCGTTTCGGCCCGCCGACCCGCCGCAATTGCAGGGTTTCTTTCTGGGTACCATAGTCACTGAGGTTTCGCGCTCAGCGGTCGTGTCCGTGTTAGGATTCGCGCATGGGCAAGTTCCTCGCCATAGCTCTGTTTTTGACGGTGTTCGCAGGCCCCGCGTTTGCGGCCAAGCACCCTCATCCTGCACGCCAGCACTATGATTACCGCTACCACGCGCCGAAACACTACAAAGCGCAACACCACGCCCACCACCAAAAATCTCATCACCACCACACGGCCTAACCCACTTCTCAGGCGTTTGCGGTCAAAGGCTCGAGTCCTGAGTCAGCCTCGGTTTCTCCATCCTTCAGTTCCTGCCCGTGCCCCATCCATTTAAGATTCTTGCCATGGCCGATCAAGAAGATCTGCGATATCCCATTGGAAAATTCAGGCCGCCCGCTGAGAACACGCCGGCTGTCCGCGCCGAGCAAATTGAAACTCTTCGTCTGTTGCCTGAGCGGCTACGCGCTGCGGTGGCCGGGCTGAATGACGCTCAACTCGACACACCGTATCGCGACGGCGGATGGACGGTGCGCCAGGTCGTTCATCACTTTGTCGACAGCCACGCAAACAGTTACATCCGCTTCAAGCTCGCGCTCACCGAGGATTGGCCCACGATCAAGCCCTACGATGAAGCTGCGTGGGCGCGCCTGCCCGATTCGAGCCTGTCGATTGAGCCGTCCCTTGTTTTCATCACCGGTTTGCACCAGCGCCTGGTAGCACTGCTCGAATCGATGACGGAACGGGATTTCGAGCGAGGTTTCAACCATCCAGAGCGCGGACGCGTAGCGCTCGGAACCAACCTGGCGATCTACGCCTGGCACTCGCATCATCACACGGCCCACATTACCAGCCTTCGCGCCCGCAAGGGCTGGTAGAGACCCGCGTGGACGCGGACGCTCGGGCCAATCGGCAAAAGGCCGCCATTGGAGGCTCTGGCGCCGGACTTGCCCCCACGCGGCTGGCCGAAATCATCGAGTCCTATCTTGCCGATCACCCAGCGGCTGCGCTACTGGAGGACGGCCGCGCTGCATTCGATATGCGCACTGCTCACTACTCTGTTGGCGAGTCGCACGGCCGTTGCCTGCTGGAGGTGTGGAGCGAGGAGCGGAACGTGGTGCGAACTGTAGTGGATGCGAATGAACGCGCGCAATGCCTGCGCCTGGTCACACGCCGAATGGGGGCAGCCAAGCCGCAAACGCTGGAACTTGTGCCCACCAGCGATCGGCGCACGCCCACCGCGCGAGACAGTGCGCGCCGAAACTACATGCGCTTGCTAGAGCGCGTGCTCTCGCGCCAATTCATCGGCGCCAAGGTTGACGGCATGCGCACGGCCATGGATCTTGAGCACAGCTTTGGCCCAGCATATGCGCGGGGCCGCCTGCTCAAAGGCCGCGCAGCCGACGCGGTGATCGGTGTTGGCGACGCCGAATCCGCGTCGACGATCGACGGCGCCCTCGCTCTGGGAATTCTCTGGCTTGATTACTGCCGCAACCATGGCGACGCGCGCCGCCACTTCGGCGGCCTGAAAGTCGTGGTTCCCGCGGGAACGTGGCGCACGACGGCTGAGCGCATGGCGTGGCTCAATCACTCGGCCGCGGACTTTCAATTATTCACGCTCGACGAACGCAGCGAGGAGCTGACGGCGATTGACTTTCGCGACACCGGCAACTTCGATTCGCGCCTCGTCCATGCATTTTCTTCAGCCGCCTCTCTCGAGCGCTGCCGATCTGGCATCGATCGCCTGCTCGCGCTCGTTCCCGGCGCGGCGCGCGAGCGGGTCGAGATCCGTCCGCATTCCGCGACCGAGGTCGGGCTCCTCGTGCACGGCCTTGAGTTTGCCCGGGTACGCCACGGCGCATCGGCACATTCTTTTGCGCGCCAGGATGAAGTGACCTTTGGCGCCGGCGCAAACGAGACGCCGCTCAGCGAAGAAAATGAGCCTCTTTGCCGCGATCTCTTTGAGCGTCTTTTCTCGAGCCGTCACGCTGACGGCGCGCATACCGATCCTCTTTTTCGCATGGCGCCTGAACGGTGGCTCGAGTCGCATCTGCGGTCCGGCATCGGCGAGCCTCTGCCGGAGCTGCGCGGCGATCAGCTCTACGCGCAGGTTCCCGCGCTCCCCACCGGTGACCGGGGCATGCTCGACCTGCTCACGCTGGACCGAAACGGCCGGCTGGTGGTTTTGGAATTAAAGGGCGGCGAGGACCTGCATTTGCCCTTGCAGGCCCTCGACTACTGGATTCGCGTGAGAGCACTCAACGCGGACCGCCAAGTTGCTCCACCCGCGAGCGCGCCGCTTTCGGCCTTCGAGCGAAATGGCTACTTTGTTGGCGCTGAAGTTTCGCCGCTTTCTCCCCGCTTGATCCTTGCCGCGCCGGCTCTGCGCATTCATCCCGCGAACGATACGGTGCTGCGCTATCTGTCCCCTGAGATCGGCTGGGAATTCATCGCCCTCAGCGAACATTGGCGCCGGGAACTCAAAATCGTTTTTCGCAAGCGCAGCGGGGACCGGGCGGAACACTGAGTGAAGCTTCCTATCGCCTGGGCGCCAAATCATCCCTGCCTGATGGCTTTTGCTTTCAGGATCCTGAGCCCTAACTGCGAAGAGGAGTAAAAAGCCCAGCCCCTGCCCCCATTCAAGCGGGCAAGAGGCTGGGCATTCCGAGCTTTAAGTTATTGATAATATATCTCGTTAAAACTGATTGCTTATCAAGCTCCTGAAAGAATCACTGACCTCCGAAGCTTGTCCCATGTCCACTGGATTCGCGGCCGTCAGCTCTTTTTCTTGTATTGCCCGCGCCGCGACGGCAGAATCTGTAAAGGTTCAAAAGGACCGGCTAGTTTTTGTCCTGCGATCTTCTGCCCGGGCCGCGATGGTTCCCCCTCTTCCCCGCGACGTTCCTTGTTTATCGCCTGCTGCTCGGGCTTGGGCGAAAAGGAAGTCGAATTCAAAAGATTTCCATTAGCGCCGGTACCTTCCGCGGCGATTCCACCATTTGCCCCAGGCGAAACTCCCGATTCGGAAATCGGAATGAAGGCCCGCAGCGAAGCCGGTAGATCAAATTCGGCGGGCGAATCTTCGTTCTTCACTGAGGCAGGCTCCATGCGCGTGAACATCGGCTCAAAGGGTGCAATCGCGCTCATCAGCATCTCGATACCGACACTTGGCGATACTGGATGCCTTGCGAGATCCAGCTCTTTGAGCGCCTGCGAAAAGCGCATGCCCCTCAAGTCGCTCAGCCGAGGCAGCGAAATGTGGGCAGTCTTTTCCGGTACTGGATTCACCGGCTCGTAGCTTGTCCCGTTGCCGTTTGGGCCGCTGGGGGCCGCAAGCGGCGCCTCGTTGTTCTCAGCCTTTGGTTCCGGGAGAACCTGATCGAATTGCGACTCAATCTCAGTCAGCGACAATGGAATCTCCTCCGGCGTCTGATTCGCGGGCCCCGGCAACGAGCGCGGGACGAGTTGAATACCGTGGACCGCAGCTGGCCCGACGGGCTCAGCCTGATTTGTGGGCGCGGGTCTGTTGGCGTTAAAGAATTCGTCGTACGGCGGAGCGCCTTCAGCGGTCTTTTCCTGCGGTTTTTCCGCGAGCCGAATCGGTGAGGCCGCGACGTCAAGGTCAAGGCTGGCACGGCCCTCTTCAATCGCCTGCTCGAGTGTCCGGAGCATTTGCCAGTCCGTAGCCTGGCCTTGCTTGCGGAGCTGCTTTCCCATTTCCCTGATGGAGCGCCGGAACTCAGGATCGGCCATTGCCAAACGCACGCGGTTGAGGACGAACCCGACAGCAGGCGCCTTGACGCGCTGGAGAATGTTGGCCACGGTACGCAACTGTGCGCGCGTGGTCACGCCGGACTCGATCACGACGATGGTGCAGTGAGCGGACAGCACCAGCCGCTCCGTTTCTTCCGAATCAGCGAGAGGCGCGGCGTCGACGAGGAGGATCTCCCCTTGAGTGCCTTCCGCCCCGTTCGAGATTTCCGCGCCATCCGCAACCACCGCCGCTCTTCCCATCGTCTCCAACAACTGCTTCAAGCGAGTGGCGACTGTTGTCACGCCGACTTCAGGGCCAGTACCAGTGAAGACACAACGCCTGAAGTCGCGGTCTCTGAATCCCAGATCGATTGCAGAGGCCAGCCGCAGAAGATGCTCTTCTGTAATCTCATTGGCGACTTCAGAGAAGTCGGGCAATTGCGCCATGGGCGGAAAACCCAGAAGTTGCTCGACATCGGAGGCGATATAAACCCGCGGGTCCGCTCTGTGCGCGACGACCGCGATCGCGCCTCCCAAAAACACGAAACTGAGAAGGAGCACGAGCGCATTGCGAATGACGCTGGAATCGGCGGAATACCAGGGAATGACAGCGGCGGCGGCCAGACCAGGAAGTCCGGGACTGTTTCCGATGCGAATAGAAATCTGGAATTGCCGCCCTGCAAGGGGATCGCGTCCAGCGTATCGGGCGGCTGTCTCGGTTGCCTGCGGCGCAAGCCTGGGGACCATTGCGGTTATGAGCGACGAGTCCCCGATGCTGCCGGAGCGGGCCGGCTGGGGCTCGATCAGACTCTGAGCCGTGCGAATGGACCAGGAATTGAGCAGGTAAATCAGGGCGAGGGCGAGTCCGATCAAGGCCAGCCCAATGGCGAGACGGCGATGCACCTGCAAGCTGCGGCGGATTTCAAGCCGGCGTATCGACCGCACTGTCTCGCCAGTCTGATTGAGACGGGACGCTGAGGGGGAGTCTCCGGAAACGCCAACAGGTGGCCGGGGTGAGTTTGCCGGAACGAATTGTGCGAAACTCTGGCTCACTGGGCCGCTCCAGCGATTGCTAACTCGGAATCCCGCAGAGGGCTCTGAAACCAATTCGCGGGCGCTTCATTTTCCCGAACCTGTTCATGAGCAATGGCGATGCGAGGCCCGATTTTCAAAGTGGAAGCATGGGGTCAAAACTTCGACCATTTGCGTGCATTCGCATTCCCGGCTGGCGATGAACCAGGATGTCGCCACTTCGTTCATCGCGCCCCGCGGTTGAAGCAGTTTTCGGTTGCGTTGCAGCTGGCATTCAGGTTCATCGGCGCCAAGGTCTGTGGTATCGACGCTATCGGTTTGGAACCCTTCGAACAATGCCGCAAAGGTGGGACTCGCGGCGGAAAGCGCTGCATCCTTAGGCACCATGTTTCCCAGGCAAGTTGGTAACGGCCGAAGATTACTTTGGTCGCGGGTCGCGGATGATCGAGAGGGTTCCGGGGATGCTGCCGAGCCGCCGCAGTCGGGAATGGCGTAACCCAGAGGGATTATGAAAGGCGCATGACAGGAACGGTTTGGGCTTGATTTATGTGTCGATCATCTCGCGGCCGCGGGCCTCGCGTCCCATGGCCGCCAAAGCCGCGAGCGAAAGCGCGACAACGACCACGGTGATGGCGAGTACGGCTCGATAGCTACCCCAGCGCTCGGCCGCAAGGGCCTGCCCTTTGCCGTTCCACGATGTGATGAGGCCGCCCAGTTGATACGCCAAACCGGGCGCAGTGGCGCGCACCGGAGCGGGCGACAACTCCGTGAGATAGGCCGGAACGACACCCCACGCGCCCTGCACCATGAATTGCATCAACACTGCGCCGGCTCCGAGCGTAAACGCTGAATGGCCAAAGGCGTAAAGAGGGATCACGGGAATGGCCAATAGCGCCGCAGTTACGATTGCCCTTTTGCGGCCCCATCTCTCAGAGAGCGTACCGAAGACAACTCCGCCTGCGATGGATCCAATGCCGTAGAGAACTCCGATGAGGCCGATGGCCTGCGGAGAGAGCTTCATTTGCACGGCCAGGAAAGTCGGATAAACGTCCTGCGTTCCATGGGAGAAGCTCATGAACGCGGTCATGAGAACGATCAGGAATAGAAAAGTGGGGATGAAGTGGAATAGTTCCCGCGGCCATACGGGCCCGGAATGAACGGCGGTCCGCGCCATCCGCTTGCGGGCTCCGGCGAGCCAGACCGGCGATTCGGGCACGCGGGCCTGGACATAAAACGCCAGCAATGCGGGCGTCGCCCCGAGGATGAACAATCCTCTCCAGCCAAGGGCGGGAACAGAGAAGCCGTACCAATGGAAGCCGGCGAACAACAAGCCGAAGGCCGCTGAAGCCAGAATCGATCCGAATGCGTAACCTTCCTGGAGAATGCCGGAGAATGTGCCGCGGCCCTCTTTGGGCAAAGATTCAAAAGCGAGTGCGGCACCCACGCCCCATTCACCACCCATGGCAATTCCAAACAGGGCCCTCAATACCAGCAGGACATTGAGCGTAGGCGCAAACGCGCAAGCGAACTCAATGACTGAGAAGCCCAGGATATTTGCCATAAGCACGGGACGACGGCCATACCGGTCTGCCAACATGCCGAAGAGCAGCGCGCCGACGGGACGAAAGGCCTGGGTGAGGAATACCGCTCCGAGAACCGTCGAGGGGTTTGTGCGGAACTCGCCGGCAATTGCGTTGACGCAAAAGACCAGCAGAAAAAAGTCCAGGCTGTCGAGCGTCCAGCCAAGGAATGCGGCCAGAAACACATGGCGCTGAGAGCTGGTGAGCTGTCGAAACGGGCCAAGAACAGACACAGGCGGGAGCATAACAGACCGGCAAGGACGCGAACTGCGCATCAAACCGACTTCAAGGTTCTCAACGAGAGCGTCACAGCGGATTTACGCTCGCTCTCCCCGCCAGGCTGAAGATGCCCGCACCGGCATATATTTGTTGCAACGACTATCTTGCCCAATGCATCTTAGGGTGTAGGTAATTGTGCTTCGTTGGTCCGGGAGGACTGCAGCGAGGCCCGGAGGAGTTTTGAATGGCAAGCCTGAAGTCTGAGATCGGACAGGCAACGCCGTTTTCGAGCTTGGAGGAAGAGGCGATCCTAAATGTGATGCGCACTTCGGATTGCCTGCAGCGGGCGTTTCAGCACAGGACCCGTGATTGGGGACTTACCTCGACGCAGTACAACGTGCTTCGGATTCTGCGTGGTGCGCAGCCGGAGGGGCTCACGTGCGCATCCATCGGCAAGCGAATGATCGCCATGGAGCCCGACATCACGCGATTGCTTCGCCGGCTGAAGCTTCTGAAGCTGATCCGCCAACACCGTGACCGACAGGATCGCCGCGTGGTTTGGACTCAGATCTCCGAAGCGGGCCTGGATTTGCTGCGCGCCATGGACCCGGTTATTCAGAGAATCCCGCTGGAACTGCTCGGGCATATCGGCCGCGAAGAACTGGCGGAGATGATCCGGTTGCTCGAGAGCGCGCGCCGATCATGCGCGGAGGCGAGTTTGTCCGAATAGGCCTGCAAAGCTGGGGATTGGGTGGATTTTTGCGGAGAGAAAGGGCTACCGTTACGTGGCGACAATCTTCTGAGCGACAGTCTCTTCATCCATGTCCGACTGGATGATCTTGTTGTGCAAGCAATAAAGAGCAAGTTCCAGCCGGTCTGATACTCCGAGTTTGTCATAGATCTTGCGCAGGTAATTCTTGATGACTTGCTCGGTAGTGCCCAATTGAAAAGCGATTTCCTTGTTTCGCTTGCCTTGCGTGATGCAGGTGATGATCGACATTTCCTTGGGCGAAAGGCGGGGCTGGTTGCGCGGACTGACGAGCGCGGCAGCCTGAGCGCGATAGGCATCGATCACCCAATTGACGGACTGGTTGTCAATCCATGTTTCGCCGGCGGCAATGCGGCGCACGCAACGAACCAGGAGATCTGGCGAAATGGAGCGGGAAACAATGCCGCGAACGCCGCGCCTGTAGAGTTCGACCGTGTGATTCTCGTCAGCCGCAACGGCCTGAACGATCAGTTTTACGTCGGGGGCGAGACGCAGGATTTCGGGGATTGCATTGGCCGTGCCGGCCAGCATGCCGCCCTCCAAAAGCACAATGTCGGTTGGATAACGCTCGATCGCTGCGCGCAGATTCTCCAACGAGTCAGCCTGAGCGACGACTCGGATGTCATCTTCAAGAGCGAAGACCTTCCGAATCCCAACTCGGTAGATCGCCTGGGAATCCGCGAGTATTACGCGAATGGTACCCGGCTTGACCGGAGTATCAACGCTTTCACCTTCAGAGTTGTCGTCGAGGATTTCCATAGTCGGCTGCCGTCAAGCCAGCCGCAACCTCAATGCTCCGCGAATCGATAATCATCAATTGTGGCTGCAGCGAGGTGCTCATTGTGGCTTGAGGAGCAGCGTACCACACGTCCCTTGCAGTGGACCAGAACATCCTGAGGGGCGCCTAGAACGGCACGTGGCATCCGCATGGAAAAGTTGACATCCGTTCCAACCGGCAAATCCTCGCCAAGAGCGAAAAGAACACCGCTTGCGGAGATGTTCCGGGTGAGTCCCGCAATCTCATTTGCGCCGGCTGAGAGCACGACTGGCAGAGAAAGAGGAAACCGCACGGCACAGCGAACTTCTTGCTGACCATGAGCTGTCGATTGCCCTTCAGATGGCAGCGGCGATTCTGATTTCAGAGAGTTCATAGATCGTGCCCAAAAGAGAATAGCTCAACTGTCAATGTACCCAGTTTTGTTGATTTGGCCCACGGCACCAAAGTTTTCAGTCTAGTAACCGCATGAGGATGCAACGGTCGAAGGGCGGTAACTCGTGCTTCGCGGGAACCTTCAACTGCAAGTTCGAGTCGGCTCCGGCAAAACTTGGAACGTTCTGGTTGAGGCTTATCGAGCCAATCCACGGGGCGAAAATCGATGCTTCAAATGGGTCAGATTTGGCCGAGGATTGGGCGTCCCAGGCATTGGCGGGGAAAGGAAATCAACTGGAAAGGCGAATATAAAACAAAACTGTGCAAAAAGTACCCATGCTTATGTTACTTCTGCGCTCCGCAAGTGAGTACTTCTGCTAGAAAAAATCCTTCATGACACTTTTGTTGTAGCGTCCCTACACAATTTGGGTTACTCTAACAAAGCAAAGTTCTGAGGCGGTTGTGTCTACCGCGGGGAGATAGAAGGATGGGTTCGCGCAAGTTGACTGCCCTGAAATTCGGCGTAATTGTTCTTTTCCTTGGGGCCGTGTGTGCTGCCAGTGCGGCGCCATGGGGCCCGACAAAGTTTCCACCTCCGCAGATCGCGGTGGTGGCGGCTCCACAAGTCGCGGTAATGGCGCCTTGGGGTCCGACCAAGTTCCCACCGCCGAACGTTGCTGTGATGGCGCCTTGGGGACCGACCAAGTTTCCGCCCCCGAACGTTGCTGTAATGGCGCCTTGGGGACCGACCAAGTTTCGGCCCCCGAACGTTGCTGTGACGGCGCCTTGGGGACCGACCAAGTTTCCGCCTCCGAACGTCGCTGTGATGGCTCCTTGGGGACCGACCAAGTTTCCGCCCCCGAACGCTGCATAACGAAATCGGCGATCACCAAACAAGTTCTGTTTATCAAAATGGGCCTTCCTCTAAAAGGAAGGCCTTTTTGCGTGCCACAGACCCGCGAGGAAACTCGTAAACTGAATTGGCAGCCTTGATCTCTCGGGCCCCCAGAAGAGTGCGGGTTGCCCGGAGCGGAGGGCAGGCAGATGATTCTCAATCATATCGACACTGCCATCTGGGTCGCTTGTCTCCTGGCCTCCGGAATCGTCATCGCCATGCTCTTCTTGCGCCACATATGGCGCGTCCTCCCGGTCTTCTGTGTTTACTGTATCTGGGATGTTGTCAGTAATCTCGGTCTTTACTTCGCAAGCGGGCATCTTAATGACCGCGTTTTCTTTCATGTTTACTTTGCCCGGGCTATCGTCGATTCCGCTCTCATCCTGTGTGTTCTCGTAGAACTTGCATGGTCAGTATTGCGCCCACTGCGGGCGTCTCTGCCTCGCAGCGCCATGGTCCTGCTGGGAGTGCTGATTCTGGTCGCCGGTGCGGCGATCTGGCCGTTTGCTACTCTGCCGGGTATGGGACATTTCACGAGCCGCGAAGGTCTTATTTTCATCCAACTTCAGCAGACCACTTGGATCGTCCGCGTTCTTGTTTTCCTGGTCCTTGCCGGCGCTAGTCAGCTGCTTTCCATAGGCTGGCGTGACCGTGAGCTGCAGGTCGCGACGGGATTCGGTCTGTACGCCATCGTCGGCCTGACCGTTGCGGTTCTGGAAACGCACCAGTCAACTGAGGCACAATACCAACAATACGAGCGTATTGCAGCGGCGAGTTATTTTTGCTGTCTTTTGTATTGGGTGGTCAGCTTCGCGCAGAAAGAAGCCGAGCGCAGGGAGTTCACGCCGCAGATGCGGAGTTTCCTGCTGGCGGCTGCCGGCGCAACGCGCACAACGCGCGTGGCGATGACGGAATCCCGCAAGGAGAAGTCAGAGCGAGACGAGCGCTGACGCGGGTTCTCAGCACAACCCGCAGTTGTGCGATCGGTCTCACCGTGAAGTTGTGGATTGACATATACGCTCGTGCCGGGTTGTAATCAATGCAGTGGTGAAGGAGTTCACCCTTAACCGCTGTCCCCTCTAATGGCCGGACAGATGATGACTCCTGACAGGGAATCCTGTTGCGGAGTCATTTCTTTCTGTGGCGCGGTCCCCGAGTATGCACAATTAGGAGCGTTCGTCGATGGCGAATGCATGGGTACTTTCTGCACTCTGGGTAGGTCTCGCTCTCGTTGCGACATTGCTTGCGATCTGGTTTCGCGTGGCAACAGCACTTTCCGAGATCATCGTCGGCACAGTGGCCCAGCTTATTATCGGAGCGTTTCTGGGCTCGGGTGGGCTGCTTGCCAGCACGCAATGGATCACCTTTCTCGCCGGAACCGGCGCCATCGTTCTCACCTTTCTTGCCGGCGCCGAACTCGAACCCACAATTTTCAAAACCAAGTGGAAAGAAGCCGTGCTCGTAGGGCTGGCCGGTTTTATCGGTCCGTTTCTCGGGTGCACCCTGGTAGGGCATTTCATCCTTGGCTGGAGCATGCGCTCAAGCTGGCTGTGCGGGGTAGCCTTGTCCACGACGTCGGTGGCCGTCGTGTATGCCGTGATGCTGGAACTGGGCCTGAATGTAACGGAGTTCGGAAAAGCCATTCTTGCCGCTTGCTTTGTGAACGACCTTGGCACAGTACTGGCTTTGGGACTCATTTTCTCGCCGTTCACCTATAAGACCATGATTTTTGTTGGCGTATCCGCGGTTCTGTTTGCAGTTCTTCCTTTTCTTACGAAGCGATTCTTTGCGAAATACGGCGGGCGAGTGTCTGAGCTCGAGACCAAGTACATTCTGTTTCTTCTTTTCGGGCTTGGCGGGCTGGCAGTTTGGGCGGGGAGCGAGGCGGTTCTGCCGGCTTACATGATCGGTTCCGTCCTGGCGGGGACCGTCGGTAAGGACCATATGCTGGTTCGTAGGTTGCGGACGCTGACCTTCGGCCTGCTGACGCCCTTCTACTTCATTCGTGCCGGGTCCTTTGTATCGGTGCCGGCGCTGATCGCTGCCCCTGCGACGCTGCTCATTCTGTTTCTAGCCAAGATGGCGACGAAGACCGCGTTCGTGTTTCCCACTGTGAGAGCTCATCAACACCAGGGTTCTGCCGGTGCCTACTACACGCTGATGATGTCAACCGGCCTTACCTTTGGAACGATCTCAGCGCTCTTCGGCCTTAATCACCAGATCATCACGCAGGCGCAGTATTCATTCCTCGTGGGGGCGATCATCGCCAGTGCAGTGATCCCTACGCTGGTGGCCAATACGTTCTTTTTGCCCAAACATCTTCTTCCCTCGAAGAGTGCTCATGGGAAGCATCATGCGGCGCCCGCTCGTCCGGCCGTGGAAGAAGAAGGGTGATTGCACGTTCGTATGGAAAGGCGACTAGCGAAGGAAGATAAGCTGAATAAGGAGGTCAGGCATTGCAGAAGTATCTATTCATCGCCGCGGGCGGCGCGCTGGGCTCGGTCCTGAGGTACTGGGTCGGCTCCACGATCTCAGGCCGCATGGGAACGAGGTTTCCTTATGGAACCGCCGTGATCAACATTACGGCCTGCATCATCATCGGGTTCACGCTCACGTATTTTGGTAAGCGCGCAGATCTGAATCCTGCATGGAGGTTCCTGATACCCATTGGCTTCATCGGCGCGTACAGCACCTTTTCAACCTATGAGTGGGAGACGCTGTCGACCATGCGGTCAGGCGCGTTCCTGTTGGCGGCGCTCTACGCGGTGGGCAGCCTGGTCCTGGGCCTTGCCGCCACCTGGTGCGGAACGGCGCTGGCCGATCTGCTCTAGAGAATTGGCGGAAGGCATGGCGGAGTTGCATGTTCCCCGCAAAGGTGCTTCAATGCTTCGTTGTCCACCAGCGCCCCGCCGGCGCATGAGCAAGCGAAGCCGGGCACATCGGGCAATGGGGAAGGGGAGTGCATGTTGACAACAGGTCAGGCGGTGAAGGTCACGGTGTACCTGAGCGATGGAGCCAAGCACCACCACGTTCCGGTCTACACGACGATTCTCGACTTTCTCTTCCACAGCGGAATCGCCGGCGTCACGGTGTTGAAGGGTGTTGCAGGCTTTGGATTGAGGCACCGGATGCATTCCGCGCACATCCTCGAGATCTCCGACCATCTTCCGGTCAAGATCGAGTTCATTGAGACGCGCGAGAAAGTGGATGCGGTCCTGCCCGAGCTGGAGAAGCGAATCGGGTCGGGGTTGATCGAAGTGCAGGAGACTACGATCATCGTTCCTCCCCATGAGTAGCGCAGTTCGCGGTTGACGAGCGAAATTCTCTCGCCGGCCGGCCGAGGCCACCGAACCGCAACATTCAGCCGAAAAATGCATCTAATGGACAGGCGCCAAGCCGCAGCCGGTAGCGCGGATTGCCTGCGCCAATTCCCGAGGAAGAACCCTGGACCGTCAATGATTTGAAGATTCGCCAGGAGCCTATTTATCGGGCCTTCATTGAAGTTGGTGCATACTGAATGAGAGAGAACCAGTAACTCTTAAGCCAAGGGGAACCGATGCTCTCGAAACTTTGGAACATCACATTCTTGTTGGTTGCGCTGGCTGCAAGTTCCTTTTGCGCTCAAGCCCACGCGCAGGCGGCTCTGCTGATGGAGGAGCCGTACGGATTCTTCGGCACCCTGAATCCGACAGGTCATAACGCGATCTACTTCGAGCGGATTTGCGCCGAGACTCCGGTGAAGCTACGCCGCTGTGGGCCTGGCGAATTGGGGGCGGTGATTGCGCGCTATCAGGGCATCGACGGATACGACTGGGTGGCCATTCCGCTGATCCCCTACCTGTATTCGGTGGAGAATGCCGCCGACGTTCCCGCGCACGTGGACCACGACACGGTGGTGGAGTTGCGCGACCACTATCGCGAGGAGCACCTACAGGACCTGGGAGCAAATTTGTCGCCGGGCAATCTGGTGCGCGGCGGGTGGACGCAACTGCTGGGCGCGGCGTATGAGCGGCGCATCTATGTTTTCCGCTTCGAGACGATGGAGGCGGAGGACGATGCCCTGATCAAGAAGCTGAATGCCTCGCCGAACCGCACCCGGTTCGATCTGTTCTTCAACAACTGCGCGGATTTCGCGCGGGTGATGCTGAACGAATACTTTCCCCGTACCTTCAGGCGCAGCATCTTCCCCGATGCCGGCGTGACGACACCGAAGCAAATCACGTACAAGCTGGTGCGGTTTGGGCGCAAGAATCCCGGGGCGGCCTTGACGGTTTTTGTGATTCCGCAGATTCCGGGCTACAGGCACCGGAGCCACTCGGCCAAGGGCATCGACGAATCGTTCGTGACGACGATCTATGCGATCCCGATCGCAATGATGAATCCTTATCTTGCGGTCGGTATGTTCGTTGACTATCTGGTGCGCGGCCGGTATCACCCGATTCCCAGAAACCCGACAGTTCTGGGACCGGGCAACTTAACGGCGTTGACAGCGCCAAGCTTGACCCAAGAGAATTCGGCCAGTGCAGGTGAACAGGCTCCGGGTGCTGTGGCTGCAACGCCAACAGCCGCGAGAGCCAATCAGGACCTGCAAGGAACGAGCGCAGCGAATGAGTGAGCCACAAAGTTTCAAGAGTCATGCACGGTTCGATCCTCCGTATCATTTCTTCCTAACTATCATTTCGATCGCCAGCCTCATCATCGCGATCATCTACTGCGTGCACCATTTCTGCTTCTACTCGGTGTGGCTGGTGGTGCTTTCGCTGGCGTGGTTAGTTATGTTGTTCCGGATGCGGTCATATCCGCTGAAGGTGCAGGACCGGGTGATCCGGCTTGAAGAGCGGCTGCGGCTACAGGCGCTGGCGCCGACGGAGTGGCATACACAGATCTACAGGCTGACAGAAGACCAACTGATTGCACTGCGCTTTGCGGCCGACGACGAAGTAGTGGAACTGGCGAAGCAGGCGCTCGAGCACAATCTAAACCGCAAGCAGATCAAGGAGCGGATCAAGAACTGGCGGCCTGACTACTGGCGGGTGTGAGAGAAGCAGGTATTAGTGATTAGTGGTTAGTGATTGCCCGCAGTGGTCAGGGACCTGCGGAGGCGGCCGCGTAGCCGGCAAGGACCTGACCTGCCCCCCAAAATCCGCACAGAACCGGATATGAAATCGTATTTGGAGAGGGGGATTTATGTCGAAGAGGGGGCACACGGAGGCGCAGATGATCACTGCGCTGAAGCAGGTAGAGGCTGGCCGGAAGGTCGAGGATGTAGCGCGAGAGAACGGGGTCTCGAAGCACACCATCTATGTCTGGAAGGCGAAGTGTGGCGGGATGGATGTGAGCGAGGCCCCAGAAGCCAAGCAGCTTCGCGATGAAAATACTCGGCTGCGGAAATTGGTGGCGGATCTAAGTCTGGACAAGGAAGCGCTGCAGTCGGTGATCCGAAAAAACTGATGGAGCTCGTAGCGATGAAGGCAGCTGTCGAGCATCTCGAACAACAGTACGCCTTCAGTCAGCGCCGAGCTTGCCGCCTGTTGATGGTCGCGGTGTCGAGCGTCCGGTATCAGGTACGAAGCTCAGATGATGACCTGCGGGCTCGCCTGGTGGAGTTGGCCAGAGAGAAGCCTCGGTTCGGATATCGGCGATTGCAAGTGCTGCGGCGCCGTTCCGGAGAGTTGGTGAACCATAAGCGAGTCCATCGCTTGTATCGCGAGGCAGGACTTGCTTTGCGGCGAAAGAAGCGAAAGCACTCCGCCGGACAGAGCGCTCCCTTGCGCCAGTACACGGCCGCCAACCAGGAGTGGGCGCTGGATTTTGTGCACGATGCGATCGCGGCGGGCCGAGCGATCCGCGTGTTGAGCGTGGTCGATGCTTTTACGCGCGAATGCCTCGCGCTGGAGGTTGATACTAGCTTCGCCAGCCGGCGCGTGACACGAGTACTGGACGAGATCATCGAACAACGCGGAGAACCGAGGTCGATTCGCTGCGACGACGGCCCCGAACTGACCAGTCGTCATTTCCTGGCTTGGTGTATCGAGCGGAAGATCGAGCTGGTCCATATCCAGCCTGGCAAGCCCACGCAGAACGCGCATGTGGAGAGTTTCCATGGGCGGCTGCGCGAAGAATGTTTGCGAGTAAGTTGGTTTCAGAATCTGTTCGACGCCAGGCGGAAGATTACCTTCTGGCGCCTCGACTACAACGAACAACGGCCACATAGCAGCTTGAACTATAGGACGCCCGCAGAATTTGCCCAGGAAATAAGCTATGGAAAAGACGTGGACTCCGCCCACTTTGAAAACGCCGATGGCGTTTCCAACTTTCCCACAGCTCCGGCGGCTGCTGGCTAAGTTGTAAAATCACCGTGCGGAAAATGGGGCAGGTCAGTACTCATAAACGCCCCAGAGTCCAGGAATCGGGTTATGCCTGGATTGTTTGAATGTAAGTCCGAGAGGAGCACGAGGTGTTACAAAAAGCTGAACTCAGCGGGCGCTGATTCAGAGAACACCACGGAGGCTCCTCAGAGACGATATGTATTACATCGGACTTGATGTTCACAAGCGGACGATCAGCTATTGCGTGAAGGACGCGGCTGGTCATGTGCACCGGGAGGGCAAGATCGGCTCGACCCGGCGCGAGCTGGATGGCTGGATCAAGACGCTTCCTGAACCTCGGATGATGGCCATGGAAGCGACGATCTTCAGCGGGTGGATTTACGATCACCTGCTTCCCCATGCCGAGAAGGTCAAGGTGGCCCACCCTCTGATGCTGCGGGCCATCGCCGCAGCCAAGAAGAAGAACGACCGGATCGATGCCGCCAAGATCGCCGACTGCCTGCGCTGCGATTTTCTGCCGGAGTGCCACATGGCATCGACCGAGATCCGGGACCGGCGCCGTACCCTGCGCTACCGGAACCTGGTGATCAAGCAGATGGTGCAAATGAAGAACCGGGTATCCGGTCTGTTGATGGAGACCGGGGTGGACTATAACAAGCGCCGGCTCCACAAGGTGGGCTACTTCGAGGATCTGATGTCGACCAACAAAGAGGTCAACCAGAGCATAAGGCCGCTACTGAAGCTTAGCCGGGAGACGATTGAGCGTGGGCAGAAGCTGGATTATGCCCTGGTGAGTTCGCTGGAGCGAGACCCGCTGCTGGCGGAGAGACTGCAGCGGTTGAGGACCGTTCCCGGCGTGGGTCCGATCACCGCGCTTACCTGGGCACTGGAGATTGGAGACTTTACCCGCTTCGAATCGGTCAAGGAAGCCGTCAGCTATTGCGGACTCTGTGGCGACGAAAGGAGTTCAGCCGATAAGGTGCTGCGCATGCCGCTTTCCAAGCAGCGGAACAAGTATATTCAGCGGACCCTAATCGAAGCCGCCAAGCTGGCGACCCGATACTGCCACGAGCTGGCTGTGGTCTATGAAAAAGAACGACAGAGAGGGAACGCGAATCGGGCCACGCTGGCCGTGGCCAGGAAGTTGGTTGCATATCTTCTCGCGGTGGAACGACGGAAGCAGGATTTCGTGCCTGCCGAGGAATTCAGATCCACCGCGGTAGCCTAAAACCTTCCTAAGAAGGAAAAACATCAGGATTATTCCGGTGCGCAGGCTGCCAGGTCCCGCAGTTGACCGGCTGGGCGATGGAGATCAACCTCCGCAGGCTCTCTATGAATTGTTTCGGGACTGGCGGTGGACACAAACTCAATCTTCTGTGCGGACTCTTCGGAGTCTTAGACAGCAAATGGATGTCTGGTTCTGCGAGAGCAGGGACCATCAGCCGAGAGGCAACTGCTGCGGATGGGAACGTTCTGATCATCTCGTATTGCGCGCTCTCCTGAGCGCGCCCTGAAGTCTCGTGCTTTTTGCTTGACATGGACTTACATGGATGTCGCCTAACCGTCATGTATGGTCCGCCGCCGTTTTGCAAGCGAAGAATGAGGTTGGCGTAAATGGTCTGCGCACATGTATACGGCCTTTGATTAGAGGATGACCTCCTGGCCTGGATGGAA